>Ga0209709_10004536_pt1 | contig 11152 bp, 8 predicted proteins | sample ArcticOcean_MG_C_2_FD_187435 | JGI IMG/M metagenome (GOLD analysis project Ga0209709, IMG submission 187435) | Marine microbial communities from western Arctic Ocean - ArcticOcean_MG_CB4_136 (SPAdes) (version 2) | ecosystem: Environmental > Aquatic > Marine > Oceanic | place: Arctic Ocean... | reverse complement strand
CTGGATCTGGATCTGGATCTGGATCTGGAGCGTCGCGGACTAAGTGCTCTTCTAACACGTCGGGTCGCTCTAGCAACTCTCCCTCTCCCTCTCCCTCTCCCTCTCCCTTTACCTTTACCTGTACCTTTACCTCTTCTCTTTTTCCCACCGCCCATTAGAGCATAAGCTACTACATCGGGTCTGACACCACCCATATAATTCGCAGCGGTAGAAGCGAGTGATCCCATAGTTACACCATATCCTGCTGTATGAAATATCATTATACAAGTAGATTAGATATTTATTTATCAATATCTAGATAAGAATTCTTTAATTAACATATCCAAAGAACAAGGACCTATATCCATTATTAATTTGTGATAGTCAATAATCTTACCTGGATACTTATCTAGATAAATATCTCTTAATTTCAAGAAGGTTAATTCACCCACTTTGTATGCTAAACCTTGACCCGGATCACAAATGTACCGAATTAATTCATTCTCAATATGTGATTGCGTATAATGAAGATATTGTTTCATATAGTCATAACACTTCTGAAAAGACCACTTATAATGATGAATCCCCGTGTCTACAACTAAACGCAATGCTCTATGAAGTTCATATCGTAACTTAAAAATGTAGTCTTTTTTAGATTTAGGATTAACATAGTTTTCACAATAAGTAGCCCATCCCTCGGTATATCCAGTATTATTCTGAGAACGAACATATAAAGGTATGCTTTCATCTCTCAAATGCTTCAATAGTTGATAGTGATGACCAGGTAAGCATTCATGAATACATAGAGTCAATAGTTCATATTTTCTCACTTGGTTAGATTCGGTATTAATATAAAAGGAACCTTTCTTTTTTCCATCATAAGATGGATGCATATAATAGGCAAAGTGAATATTGCTTTCTTTCGGAACTTTCTTAACTAGAGGCATCTCTTCTTTTGTTAATGATTCACCAAAGAGAGCTGGTAACATTTCTTCATTTAAATCTTTTAAAATCTTTTGAATCGATTTAAATGGATCTTTATCTTTAACATCAACAAGCGAAAACAATTCCTCTAAAGAATTCTTTTTGTAATACTTTTGAAAAACCTTTAATAAACCATGAATCCTTTTCACTTCAACTAATCCTAATTTGTGAAGTCTTTCGGGTGTAAATTCATCTAATGTATTTTCTTTCAATAATCCTTTATACAATTCGTGACCTTGTTTTATATCTCTTAACGAAATAGAATCGTCACACTTACAAATGTAATCATTTTGTAAAAAGATTACTAATTTTTCCAAAGGTCTTACTAAATAAATTTGAACATGATAAAAAAAGAGTTCTTTTATCTGTTTGGGAATTTTTAAAGTGACCGATACTTCTAATGGTGTTTTGAGGAATGCCTGATATTGACTTAATAATTCAAAAGCAACCCTCTTTGACAGAACAATCTTTTTCTTGATGCCTTTTCGGCACATCTTAATCATTGATTCGCACATATGAGGAATCGTTTGTAATCTGTTCATAAAATCAACGTAACTCGCTAAATCAGTGAACTGATAAAATCCGTCGCCATTTATTTCGGTAAGCATACTTAAAGGAAAATTATTCATAGCATCAAACGGTATATAATCATTATCATAAGATTCTTCATCTAAATAAATCTTAATATCATCTAATAATATTTCATCGTATTTAGTCCTTTTCTTGATATCTTTAGAAAGAACTCTTTTTTTGTAAGTTCTTAATAATTTGATAAATTTATCCCTTTCTTTATCAGAGAATGAATCAGTCATTACATGTCGCAAATTTTCATATTCTTTAAAACGATATACATCATTCATAGACGGATTTAATTTGATACAATCGTGTAAAAATTTATCACACAGTTCCATAAAAGAATGTAGATTTAAATATCATTCAAATCGATTTCCTCTTCTTCTGAAGAAGAGGATTTAGACTTTTTAGACTCTTCATCTTTATCTTCCTCATCTTCTTCCTCTTCTTCCGACGAAGAATTGGGAATTTGCGCATAATCAAAATAATTTTCTTCTTCATTAAAATCCTCCTCTGAAGATACTTTAAAACCGACTGGGATTTCATTCTTACCGATCAACTTACCAACCTCATCTTCGGCATACTTATGAATAATACTACACTTATCATCTTGAAAATCCCACAAACCGATCAGAACAATATCATCTTTATTGACCCATACTTTCTTACGCATTTTACCCTTGACAATACCTATCCTGGTTTTTCCATCGAGAGTGAATACTTCAAAGCGGCAATTTCCGAGACCCCTAGTAATACGACCATAATCTTCTAATTCTTTGGGGTCTTTTAGAATCAATTCCCTAACAAACGAATCATTTCCTTTCTTTCCTTTCTTAAATTTCTTTCCACCCTTTTTGTTGGGCATGGTTAGTATGCGGTTACTTAATAAACGCAATTAGTTTTTAAATAAGGTTTTAGTTATTTAATAAGTGAAAATGATAGATAAAAGATTATTTAACTAGGCTTTGCGATAGGTTTTCCCCGCAACCTTCATTGCATCGCCGAGTCTAACACCCGGGTCCTTCTGTCTCATTTCTCTGAAGACACCCATTAAATGTTTGTTCCATGGACTTGCGGCTTTCTTACCCTTGCGACCCTTAGACTTGCGAGCCTTAGACTTACGACCTCTACGACCCCTGACTTCGGGTTCTTCAACATCTTCACCCTCATCTCTGCGGGCCTTGCGACCAGATCTGCGGGACTTACGACCAGATCTGCGGGCAGTTCTGGTTCTACGGGCCTTACCGGATCTACGGGCACTTCTGACGACACGTCTTCCACTTCTACGGGCACTTCTAGCAGCACGTCTACCAGTTCTTCTAGCACTTCTAGCAACACGTCTTCCAGTTCTACGGGCACTTCTACGGGCAGTTCTAGCAGCTCTTCTCATTTTATATACTCACTTAGAAATTAATTTAATATTAATTAATAATAAGAATGTTTAAAATACTAGAAATAATGGGAAATAATTCAAAGAATATTTATAAAAAATATTCCCTAAAAGTGATGAAAAAAGAATTCGCATTCATTAAATGGCATCCACACGCAATCACCGAAGTTCACGGTCACAATGGGAAGAACTGCACTTTTGTATTATTAAACGGAACATTACTCGAAACTATATACGATAAATCTCACAATTATGAAAAACCAACTAAATTAAACAGACGCGATATGTTTGATATAGGATACATCAATGATGAAATCGGATTACATTCTGTTCAAAATCCGTCCAATAAGAATAAATATTCTTTACATTACTATCGTTAAAAATACTATCATTATACTGAATTAGTTTTTTTTAAACGCTTTAGTGCATCTTGTATTTCATCTAATGAAGGAACTCTTTTATCTGTCTTCTCTTGCTTATCATTCTTTTCTTTTATAACTAACTCTTTATCATTTTGATCCAAATTCTTTTTCTTTAACTTAATAGACTGAAGCATGGATGCTGTAATTAAATTTTTGGAAGGATTCTCTAAAATATGTTCATTTTTTTCCAATAAGGAAGGATTCACATTATCTTGTTTCATTTTTTGAATCACGGCATTTTTGGGAACACCCATTTTTATCATTGAGTGATATTTGGAAATAGATGAAAAACTTTTCGGTAAAGGTGGTGGTGGGGGGATCTTTTTATCAACAAACGCGTAATCGTTAATCTCCAATTTATCATCAATACGACTCTGTACCAGAATCCATTGAAACCACATTTTATCATCTTGGATCCACAATCCTGATAAATGTATTATAAAACTACCATAAGAAAAACAATCTATTTTCTCAATTAGTTTTTTCTGATTATTATAATGTTTTGAAGAGGTATTAATCTTTAATTTCATGCATTCAGAGTAGATGCTATCTTTTAAGAATGGATTCACACTCAAAGTATTATGATATGTATTTGTTATCTTTACCTGTAAATTTTTAAGATCGTTTAGTAAATTCAGTGTTAGGGCATCATTCTCCTTATTGTGAAATGATATCGTACAGTGAGATTTCCCTCCCTCCTCATTCTGAGTAATCCCAAAGGGTATGAACATTTGTGGTGTCTGTATCAGAAAAGGAATTCTTTTCTTCTCCTGAAATGTGCTAATGGGGATGAAAGAATACTCTTCGGAAAACTTTTTACGAGTCCCCAACTTTAATGTAATTTGAGAAAGATTCTCATTGTGAAATATTTTCATAAATTTACTTAAGATATACTACATAATAGTATTATAGAATAACCTTATATGAATAGTTTAGAAGAACCTGAACCTGAACCGGAAAAAGAAAGCTGTGGGATATGCGGAGATCTATTAGATTCGAAGTTCGTTTACAGATTGAAATGCAATCATGAGTTTCATTATGAATGTATTCAGAAGAGTTTGATGACGATTAAGAGCAATGCGAATCGCTGTCCTTATTGTCGTGGTAGTTTTGAAATATTAGAACCGGTCAACGGCATAAAGAATCTCAAACAGGGGATTCATTATAAGGATCCTAACAATATTCCGGAATATACAAACACTAAGTGTGATTACTTAATGACGCGAGGTAAGAATAAGGGAAATGCGTGTGGTAATAATTGCCAAATTGGTTATTTTAAATGTGGATTACATAACAAACATAAACAAGCGACAGCCTACGTTACAGACAAAGACATTAAAGATAATACCACTATTACTACTAATAGTGAATCATAAAAATGGATACGTGTTGTATCTGTCTCCAAGATCTTAAAGAAAATGATCAAATTAAAGATTTATCTTGTAACCATAAATTACACTTTGATTGTTATATGTTGTATCTTGGTAGCAAAGAACGAAAACATTTTATAAATTGTCCCCTCTGTCGTAATCTAAACACGGATGTAAGTATTCCGGGAGAAACACCCAAAGAGAAAATACAGAATCTATGTCAAAAAAGTTGTCGGTGTTTAGGTATAAAAAAATCGGGTCTAAGATGTAAAAATAAAAGTAGTCTTCTGAATTATGGTTATTGTCGTTCTCATAATAAGGAAGTATTAGAGACAGATAAACATTATGATCTAATGTTTCGTTATATAAATCTTAATATGTATTCTCCTCAATCTTGGAAAACTCGTTTGGTATTAGTCGATATCGCAAAAAAACTAATTATTAAATTTAAGATTGAGAATATTGAAGATATTATGTATTATTTATTTCGTAGTTTTGAAGAACAGAAACAGACGAATACATTAAACGAAGTTATAAAAAATGAAAGATTTATTTATGAATATTATGAATTAGAATCACCTCCTCATGAATGGATAGCCAAATGTTTAGAACTTAAGATACTTTATTAATGATTGGTTGATCTGAATTAAAGATACATATTTTCAGGTGGTTTATCACCAGTATTTATTTTGAGAAGCGCTGTAATATGCTCAATCGTTAGCTTAATCGGCAGTTTGAAATCCTTAATTTTAGATTCCATTAGCATATTCTCATTATCAGTCAGATTATAGATGTTAAGAATAGATACTATATTCTCAAGACACCGTTTAAGATTCCTAACTCCTTCTTCCGATTCGGTGTATTTGTCTACGATATGTGTGATTGTTTCGTCACTAAATGAAATATCATCAGTAGTATAGTTATACATAACGTATATTTCCGGAAGTAAATAATTCTGAGCAATCTGAATTTTATCTTTCATTTCATATCCCTTCGTTCTAATAACGTGCATTCTATCTTTCAGAATGCGATTAATCTTAGATTCATCATTAAATGAAAAGACAAAGAGAACTCTCGATAAATCAATATCTACTCCCTGAAAATAATTGTCTTGAAACTCCTTATTCTGAGATGTATCCGTGATATGAATCAGCATGTTAATAATTTCATCACCCTTCGATGTATCACTCACTTTATCTAACTCATCAAAGCAGATAATGGGATTCATACATTTAGATTTGTGAAGAATGTCTACAATTCTACCCCATCTGGATCCTTCATATGTAAAACAGTGACCATCGAAGAAAGATGAGTCCGATGCACCACCTAGGGCTATGAAAGCAAAGGGTCTATCGAGTGATTTAGCGATCCCCTCTTTAACCAATGTTGTCTTACCATTACCCATAGGTCCTTGAATCGCTAGAACATTACCACCTGAATCACTGTTTCGGATCCATTTACCGATTACCTGTAGAATGTGTGATTTAGCATCCTGATGACCATATACAGCTTCATTCAATGATGAACACGTTTGTGATAAGTAGTCTTTTTTCTTATCTGACTCATCGCTTGGATTTACGGGAAGATCTATGTATGTATTAAATGGGATCTTAATGAGTCCATTAATCCATTGATCCATTTTAGAGTATTCACCGGTTGATGCGTCCATTTCAGATAGTTTATCCAAATTAGATAGTGCAATCGCTTTGGTTGTAGCATCCATCTCCGATTCAAGAACTTTAAATTTCATAGGAATATTAGTATCATTCATTTTGTAAATCTTCTTAATTTGCTTCAGATAAGACTTCTTTTTATTCTGAGTTAAACCGTGAAAATAATCAATATGACCATCTTCAGTATTATCAATACAATACATTTCTGTCAAATCTGTGAATTCTTCATCCAGTTCATCTAATTCTGAATCATCAGAATCATCTGTTTCTGTGTCTGTTTCAGTTATTTTATCGGATAATTCCTCAACTGATACATAAGATTCAGAATCGGTACAATCCGAATCCTCTTCTTCATAATCTTCTTCATAATCTTCTTCATAATCTTCTTCATCCGAATCAGTATTATCTTTTATTGTGGGACTATCAATATCATCAACAAATATTTCGATAGTTTTTTCGGTTTTCTTAGTCTTCTTAGTCTTCTTAGTTTTCTTAGTTAGTTCTTCAACATTATTGGAATCATCCACATAATCTTCATTGATAGTATATCGGATACCATCGTCTTCTTCGTCTTCTTCTTCTTCTTCTTCTTCATGTCGCATTTTCTTTTTCATTTTCTTAAGTCTCTTGTGTTTCTGCCTATTATCATCTAATTGGGCGTTAGCTCGGTTTAATATATAACTCATGAGTAAATTACCCATTTCGGTATTACCTTCTGCATCATCAACATCGTCAGCATCAACAGCATCGACAGCATCGACAGCATCGACAGCATTATCATCAATTACTTCTGTAATAATTTTGTTTTTCTTATTTTTCCTAATAGGAGTGTAATCATCGTTATCATCATTCTCATCAATTACTTCTGTAATAATTTTACTTTTCTTAACTTTCTTATTTTTCCTAATAGGAGTGTTTTCATCAATTACTTCTGTAACGATTTTATTTTTCTTAACCTTCTTTTTCTTATTTTTCTTATTTTTCTTACTAGGAGTGTAATCCCCATCCGTATCGGATCCTTCATCTGGAAAATCCATTAAAAGAATACTACTCTTTCCCAACGATTTTAATTGCTTTCTAAATTCCAACTGATCCACTTGAGATAATTCCTCTTGACATTCATAGTCAATAAGACCTGGTAGATTCCCATATTCATCAATATCATCTCCATCTGGGGGTGAACTACTCATTTTAACCGTAGGAGATTTCATTTTTGTCGGTTCCTTTGACCGAGTAGTCATTTTGTGATTATTCATATTATTAACATAACCCATATTTTTAAATCAAATTTATTACATGTTAAGAATATCAGTAAAATAAGATGAAAAAACAAATTTGATTTATATTTAAAATATAAATGTTATAATATAGATAAGATGTCATCAGAATTTAATCCCGACACAAAAAATGTATCGGGGGTTCAATTTAGTATTGCTTCACCCGAAGAGATTCGGGGTGTATCTGTGGTAGAAATCACTAAGACAGAAACATATGAAAAAGATACACCTGTGATAAAAGGATTGTTTGACCCAAGAATGGGTGTGACAGAAACGGGTAAGGTATGTAGCACATGTAATCAAAATAATATTCTGTGCCCGGGTCATTTCGGCCATATTGAACTGGCACGACCAGTTTATAGTTATCACTTCATTAATACGGTTGTTAAGGTCTTGAAGTGTGTTTGTTTCAAATGTTCCAAAATTCTGATTGATAAAGAGTCCGATATAATGAAGACGCTCGTTGATAAATCAAATAAAGTAAGATGGGCTCAAGTTTATAATCTGTGTAGTAAGATTAAGTTATGCGGACAAGCTACGATGGATGGTTGTGGTGCTCGGCAACCAGATAATTATAAAAATGATAGCGTTGTAGGAATTAAAGCAACGTGGAAAGGATTTGAGGGTTCATCTGAAGTAAAAACACAGACATTCGAAGCGGAATTCGTAAAACAAATCTTTGAGCGAATCTCAAATGAGGATTGTAATATTATAGGATTCTCTGAAAATTGGTGTAGACCCGAATGGCTAATATGTTCTGTTTTACCAGTCCCCCCACCGGCCGTAAGACCATCCGTTCAGCAAGATAATTCACAGAGAATGGACGATGATTTAACTCATAAACTTCAAGAAATCATTAAATATAATAATTCCTTGAGAGAGAAGATGGAGAAGAATAATAAACCAGAGGTAATCCAAAACTGGACGAATATGTTGCAGTATCATTGCGCGACACTTATCAATAATGAACTACCTCAAATTTCTCAAGCAACCCATCGTTCAGGGAGACCTCTGAAGGCAATCGTCCAGCGACTGAAAGGGAAGGAGGGTCGTATCAGAAATAATCTAATGGGAAAACGCGTAGACTTCTCGGCTAGAAGTGTGATTACTCCCGATCCTCAAATTGAGTTAGATCAACTGGGTGTTCCGATTCGGGTCGCAAAGAATTTAACTATCCCAGAAAAGGTGAATTCATTTAATAAGAAAAGACTGGAAGAACTCGTTCAGAATGGACCAGATAAATGGCCTGGAGCTAAAAATATTCAGAAAAAGAATAACATCAAAATCACGATAATGGATACGAACATCGATTCTATTATTCTTGAACACGGTGATATAGTAAACAGACACCTTCTAGATAATGATTATGTACTCTTTAACCGACAGCCCTCACTCCACAAAATGAGTATGATGGCGCATCGTGTAAAGGTTATGAAGGGGAATACGTTTCGTCTTAATATCAGCGTTACACCACCCTATAATGCAGATTTTGATGGAGATGAGATGAATATGCACGTCCCCCAATCAATCGCATCTATTAGCGAATTGATTAATATCGCGAGTGTTCGTAATCAGATCATATCACCGAGAGAAAATAAGCCAATTATCACGATCGTTCAGGATACTCTTCTAGGTATTAATAAACTCACCAAGTCTGAAACGCTTCATTTCAAGCAAGGTAATAAACTAACCCACGCGAATAATACCAATATTTACGATACTTCGGGTGATAATAGTGAAAAGATTGTTCCATCATCTCTATTCACACGAAAACAGATGATGAATATAGTATGCGATCTGTCTACATTTAATGGGATCCCTCCTGAATCTGACTACATACTAAATGTAAATGGTTCAGAACAGTTATATTGGACTGGTAAAATTATTATGTCATATATTCTACCGAAAACAATCAATCTTGAAACACCGAATCAGAGTTATGATAATGTTCCGGTAAAAGAGAAGAACTTCGTTAGAATTATTGGGGGTATGCTTCAATCAGGAACACTTGACAAAGACATCTTCACTAAGACATCAAAGGGTCTGATTCATACCATCAATAATGATTTGGGTTGTGACCGAGCAAAAGATTTTATCGATGATTTACAAAAGATAGTCACATACTTTATCCTATTGGAAGGATTCAGTGTTGGGATTAGCGATATGATTGCCGATAAAGAAACGAATGGTAAAATGAATACTATTATTCATGAAAACAAACAACAAATTGAGGATATTATGCAAGAACTTCATTTGGATATCTTTGAGAATCTCACCGGTCAGACTAACAAAGCACACTTTGAGGGTAAGGTTAATTCATTGCTGAATAAAACACTCAATGAAACAGGTAAAATTGGTCTATCTACTCTAGATGAAAAGAATAGGGCGACTAACATGATTAATTCAGGATCAAAAGGCAAAGCAACGAACATTGCTCAGATGGTTGCGTGTCTAGGACAACAGAATGTAGATGGCTCACGAATTCCATATGGATTTAATGACAGAACCCTCCCTCATTATCATAAATTTGATGATTCTGCTGAAGCGAGAGGATTTGTAGAGAATTCATTTATCTCAGGACAAACACCTCAGGAATTCTTCTTTCATGCGATGGGTGGGAGGGAAGGTTTGATCGACACAGCTGTAAAAACATCTCAAACTGGATACATTCAGCGGAAATTGATCAAAGCATTAGAGGATGTTAAAGTTCACTATGATTATAGTGTGAGGAGTAGTTCAGGGACAATCCTACAGTTCATTTATGGTGATGATGGTATGGACGCAATATATGTTGAGTCTCAACCCCTCATCCTAACTAAACTCCCACTGAAAAAATCAGGAGATCATAAACAAGATCTCTTTGATAAGTTTCATTTTAATAAGTCAACTGATTGGAAAACTTTCTTGGCTCGGAAAACACTTACAAAAATGAAAAAAGATGAAAAATTGTATGAGAAATTGGAAGACAATTTTAAAACGATTCTAGCACATCGCGATTATCTAATCTTTGAGGTCTTCGGAGGTAATCCGGAGAATAATATCAATTATCCCATTCATATTCAACGGATAGTTACTAATATTTGTGGGAATCCTCTATCAAATGAATCGAGATATAGTGATCTAAGTCCTCTTGATATCATTAGACAGAATAATAAACTAAAAAAGAGACTTCTTATCACCGAGAACTATCCCAGCACCAAGATTCTACACATCTTAATTGATATTCATCTATCTCCAAAAATACTTATCAATGAGTATTCTATTACTAAAAGTTTATATGATCAGATTACGATGCTAATTGAAAGACAGTTCTATAAATCTAAGGTTGTTCCGGGTGAAATGGTTGGACCTATCGCAGCACAGAGTATTGGAGAACCGGCAACGCAGATGACACTGAATACGTTTCACTATGCGGGTGTATCATCCAAGTCAAATGTTACGCGAGGTATTCCACGACTGAAAGAACTTCTACACGTTTCGGGTA
>Ga0209709_10004532_pt1 | contig 11155 bp, 10 predicted proteins | sample ArcticOcean_MG_C_2_FD_187435 | JGI IMG/M metagenome (GOLD analysis project Ga0209709, IMG submission 187435) | Marine microbial communities from western Arctic Ocean - ArcticOcean_MG_CB4_136 (SPAdes) (version 2) | ecosystem: Environmental > Aquatic > Marine > Oceanic | place: Arctic Ocean... | reverse complement strand
AAAACCATAGAACGAATAAAAGTTAATTTAAATCCTGAATTAAAAATTAGAGGCATACTTTTAACAATGTTTGATAAAAGAAACAGGTTATCTACACAGGTCGAAAAAGAAGCAAGAGACTATTTTAATGAAAAAGTTTATCTAACAGTGATTCCAAGAAATGTTAGATTATCTGAGGCTCCATCTCATGGTATGCCAGTCTTAATGTATGACAAATTTTGTCCTGGTAGTAAATCATATTTTAACTTTACAGATGAATTTATTAATCAAGAACAAGAAATAGGGAGTGCTGCATAATGAATACAAGCAAAATAAAAAAAGGTCTAGGTAGAGGCTTGTCATCTTTAATAGGTGAAACAAAAGCAGAAATAAACATTAATAAAGTTTCTATAAGTGACCTTGTAAGTAATAAGTTTCAACCAAGAAAAATATTTGATGAGAGTAGTTTACAAGATTTAACAAACTCAATAAAAGAGAGAGGTATTATTCAACCAATTATCGTTAGAAAATCTAGTAATGATAGCTCAAAGTATGAAATAATTGCAGGAGAGAGAAGGTGGCTTTCAGCACAAAAAGCTGGGTTACACGAAGTTCCAGTAGTAATTACGGATGTTGATAATTTGAAATCTTTAGAATTTGCAATTATTGAGAATGTTCAAAGAAATGACTTAAATGCAGTAGAAGAAGCACAAGGTTATCAACGGCTTATTGATGAATTTTCATATGATCAAGAAAAAGTAGCAAAATTTATTGGAAAAAGTAGAAGCCATATCGCCAACCTTTTAAGACTATTAGGTCTCCCTGAAGCGGTTTTAAAGTCAATTGAAGCCCAAAAACTAACAGTAGGACATGCAAAAATTTTAGTAGGTCTGGATAATGCAGAGTTTGTTGCAAATAAAATAATTGAAAAAAATCTTTCAGTTAGACAGTCAGAAAATTTTGTTAAAATTTTTAAAACCAAGAAGCACTCTCTTAAACCACCCAAGGATATTAATCTGCAAGTCTTAGAAAACTCAATTAGAGAAAAAATTGGTCTTAATGTTTTAATTAAAAATAAAAAAAATAATTCAGGATCTTTACTATTAGAATACAAAGACCTAGATCAGTTAAATAAAATAATTGAGATTATTAAATCTAATTATTAGTTTTTTTTGAATTATTAATTATAAAATCTGCCAATATATTTTTAGCAATGGTTGAATTCTTTTTAATTAAAAGTTCAATACCATTAGTTTTGTAAATTAGATTTTTTAGATGTTCTTTCTTCCACGACTTTATTTGTTGGATAACAAGAGGCTTATCTTTCCAGAAAATGGGAGGTTTACTTGCAGAAACAGCTTGTTCAATATTGTTTTTTTCATCAACTAATTCATGAATTTTAACTAGTCTTTTTAGCTTAGCTAATAATGTTCTGATAATTATAATATTATCTTCATCAGAATAGTTGTTTTCATTCAAAATCGTGACTGTTTTTCTTGTATTTTTGGCAAGAGAGTGGTCGACCAATTCCGAGGCATTATAATTGTCTGCTAGGTTGGTTAACTTTATTATTTCTTCAAGGTTTAAGTTTTTTTTGTTTAATAAATAAGCTCCAATTTTTTCTAATTCATTTTTTAAATTTTTTCTATCACCCCTGCTTCTTTCTATTAAAATATTAATTAATTGCTGAGAAATTGGGATTTTTTTATTTCTAAAAAAAAGACTAACAATTGAATTTAAAGTTTGGTTGTTATCTTCATAAAATGGAATACATAAAATTGATTTTTCTTTTTCGAAGAGTTTTCGTAAAGTAGATTTTTTTTCTAAATTTTTTGAATTTAAAATAATTTGTATATCTCCAGGGTTTTTCTCTATCAAGGCTTCTATGATTGTTCTAATTTTATCTGTAGCTCTATTAATAATTATGAGTTTTTCATTATCAAAAAAAGATTTAGTAAGAACAATACTGAAAAAATTATTAATATTATCTATTATTTCTTTTTCTTCATATCTGTGAATTTTATCTTGGTAACTTTTTTCAAATAAGTTTTTGATAGTCTCTTCTTTTAAGCCTTCATTTACACCATAAAATAAATAAAATTTATGGTTATTTAATTTTATTTTATTTAACTCAAATGATTTCAATATCATTTGATATCCAATAGCCTAAAAATAAGTTTCTCAGTTATTGTTTCAGTTAAATTATTTTTAATATTTTTTTCGTATGTTTTTAATTTAAATCTATTAGAATTATTATTATAATTAAAACTTTCACTAATAACAAAGTTGTTTTTAAGCTTATTATCCATCACTAAATCCACTTTAATAGATACTGTACTTTTAAAGCTTGTAGCATCACCAGAGATATTTTTTGCAGAAACAGCCTTTGTGGCAATACTTAAAATATCTACTTTAAAATTTTTATTTTTTTTATTTATTATGTAATTGTTTAATTTTTCTTTCATTTTTACGTTTACTTCTCTGTCCCCAGTAAAATTTATTTCACTTATAGAAAAATCATAATTTGATAATTTTTTTTTTGAATAAGTTACTTCATAACCGCATGATGATAAAAGAAAAAGAAAAAGAAAAAGAAATGAGAATATTTTTTTTTGCATTATTTATATTATAATGTTTACAAGTCTGTTTGGTACAAAAATTGTTTTTTTAATTTCCTGATTCTTTAAAAATTTTTTAACTTCTTGATTTAGCTTAATTTTTTTTAAAACGTCTTTTTCAATAATATCTCTTTTTACCTTTATAATTGATCTTTTTTTACCATTTATCTGTACAACAAAATTTATTTCTTCTTCTACTAGGTCTTTTTTTGAAACCTTTGGCCAGTTAATTTGATCTTCATTGATACTGCTTAAACATTCATTTGAAAAATGTGGAATGAATGGATTCATTAATACTAGAATTTTTTTATAGTTTTGGATTAAAACTTCTTTTTTTATAGGTTTATCAATTTCTTTAATTAAAAAATTATACATCTCATATAGGTTTGCGACTATTACGTTGTAATTAAACTTTTCTAGATTGTGGGTTACTTTATAAATTAAATGATTGGTAAACTTAATTAAATTTTCACCTGTATTTTTTTCATCAGTATTTTTAATTTTATCTAAAATTTTAGAATTTAGCGTCCATAGTTTTTGAACAAATTTAAATGATGCTATCATGCCCTGGTCAGACCATTGCACATCTTTTTCTGGAGGACTGTCTGATAAAATAAATAATCTAACAGAATCTGCTCCATAACTTTTTATTATATTTTCTGGATCAATAGTATTTTTTTTAGATTTTGACATAGATTCTGTTGGTCCAACAATTATTTTTTCAGAAGGATTATCTTTTTTATAAAATTCTTTACCATCTTCTGAAGTTACTTCATCAGGACTTAACCATGTATTTGTTTGATCTTTATAGGTTTCATGACAAACCATTCCTTGTGTAAACAATCCATCAAATGGTTCTTTTAATTTAAAATCATCATTTTTATAAGAGAGTGCTTGCATAAAAAACCTTGAATATAATAAATGTAAAATGGCATGTTCAACACCTCCAATATATTGATCAACTGGCATCCAATAATTAGCCTCTTCTTGAGTAAATCCGCGATCTAAATTATGAGGTGAGCAAAACCTTAAAAAATACCAAGAAGAATCAACAAAAGTATCCAATGTATCAGTTTCTCTTCTATATTTTTTGCCATCTAAGATAAAGAATTTCCAGTTATCTTCGGAGTCTAATGGGTTTCCTGTGTTGCTTAATTTTTCAATTTCTGGAAGCTTAACAGGCAACTTATTTCTTGGAATTTTAATAGGTTGATCATTTTCATCATAAGCCATTGGAATGGGACAACCCCAATATCTCTGTCTTGATATCCCCCAATCTTTTAATCGATAATTAGTTTTTTTTGTCCCTAAATTATTCTTTTCAAGAAATTCTATAGTCTTAATAATAGACTCACTTGGAACCTTTAAACCATCAAGAAAATTTGAATTATAAAGATATCCTTCACCCGTATAAGCCTCATTATTTATTTCAAACTTTTTATCTTTTTCAGGCTTAACAACAGGTGTAATTTTTAAATTATATTTTTTTGCAAAATCTAAATCTCGTTGATCATGCGCAGGACAACCAAAAACAGCACCTAAACCATAATCCATTAATACAAAGTTTGCAAAATAAACAGGAACCTTCATATTTTTATCTAGCGGGTTAACTGCAATCATATCAGTTTTAAAACCAAGTTTTTCTGCAGAAGCAATGGATTCTTCAGTAGTTCCTGTTTTAGAACATTCTTCTTTAAACTTTTGAAATTCTTTATCTTCCTCGTAATATTTTGCTAAAGGGTGATCAACTGAGAGAGCAAGAAAGGAAAAACCAAATAAAGTGTCAGGTCTTGTTGTATAACACTTAATACTTTCAATAGGTTTTTCACTTTCAATTTTAAACTCAACTTCACAACCAAATGACTTTCCTATCCAGTTTTTTTGCATCACCTTTACTTTGTTGGGCCAATTTTCTAATGCATCCAGTCCTTGCAGTAAGTCTTCTGAGAATTTTGAGATATTAAAAAACCATTGATTTAACTTCTTTCTTTCAACTGTGGCTCCTGACCTCCAACCTTTACCATCTACTACCTGTTCATTAGCAAGAACAGTTTCGTCAACAGGATCCCAGTTAACATAATTCTCTTTTCTGTAAACTAATCCTTTGTCATACAGGTCTAAAAAAAATTCTTGTTGGTGTTTATAATAATCTTCAGAACAAGTTGAAATTTCTTTATCCCAATCAATCGATAACCCAAGCTTTTTAAGTTGAGATCTCATAGTTTCAATATTTGATTCAGTCCAAGTTTTAGGATCTAAATTATTTTGTCTTGCAGCATTTTCAGCTGGCATCCCAAACGAGTCCCAGCCCATGGGATGAAGAACGTTGTAACCTTGTAAGGTTTTATAACGTGCTAGCACATCACCAATTGTATAATTTCTTACATGACCCATGTGAATTTTTCCAGATGGGTATGGAAACATTTCTAAACAATAAAATTTTTTTTTATTTTTATCTACTTTAGTAGAAAAAGTTTTATTTTGATTCCAAAACTTTTGCCATTTTTCTTCTACTATTTTAAAATTATATCTATCCACAAAATTTAATGATATTTTTTAATTTTTCAGTTTAATCTGGTTTAGATTTTTTTCTTTTTTTCTCCACCTTATATACTGCAGCAGTTTTTAAAATCTTAGTTTTTAATTCATTGTTGATATCACCTTCTTTTTCAGAGGTTACACAATTTGATTGAGTTACACATTTTTTGTTAAAAACTTTTATATCTAGTGCATCAGATCTTATTTCATTTGTTAAAAATCTAATGGAAATTTTAATACTCTCATTTGAATTTTGATCAGTTGAGTACCAATCTGTGATTATAATACCACCACTATAATTAACAGAAGCTAAAGGCATAAAATCTATTGTATCTAACGACGCTCTCCATAATTCATTAGAACTTGCAAACTCAAAAACTCCACCAGCAATTTTATCCCCCCCTAAAAGTCTAAACCCTTTTCCTTCTTCTATGTTTTTGGCAATTCTTTTTTCAGGATCTTTACTGTACTTTCTAGCATCAGCGCCAGGAAACTTTCCACCACATGAAATCAAAAGCGTTGAAGAAAACAGCAAAAGAAGAGTGATATTTAAATTTTTAAATGAAATCATAATAAATTTAATTGTTAATTTTATATTTTTATACAATATATGCAGACAAGGTGCAATTGCAGCTATGGCTTTAGGTCTAGAGCCTTCAATTTGGTCTCTAGTTAAGGTAAGAACTGGTGGAAGTGGTTTCCTTGGTATTACTCAATTAACATTTGGTATCTTTGGAGTGGCTGTAAGTATTAGTTACCACTTATCAATTATGACAACAATAGTGCTAGTTAGAAAAAACAACGAAGTAGTTTTGGCTGGAGACGGCCAAGTAAGCATGGGAAATACGGTGGTTAAAAGTACTGCTTCAAAAATTAGAAAAATTGAAAAAAGAGATGTGGTTTATTAAAAATAAAGAATACATAAATTATAATTTAGATAATTTAGTTAAAGATACCCAAGTTCTTTCATTTCTTTGTTAAAAGTTTTTTCTAACTCAATTATAATATTTTCATCCAATGAGTTGGTCCAATTTCTTTTAGAGCCCAGATTAAAAAAAGGAATAACTTTTCCTGTATTTTGATCTTTGTGAGCTTCTGGAAAACCTTTTTCTTTTTCTAATTTTTGAAGGCTCTCAAAACTGGTAGATTTAATTGTGTTTTTAAATTTTTTTTCATCGATAATGATTTTTGATTTATTTTGTAGTTTGTGAATAAATTCTAATATTTCTAAAAAAATTTTATCTGGTTTTTGTATTAAATCTTCATATTTTATTAATAAATACTTTTGGTGTTCTTTGAAAATTTTCCAACTATTATAATTTTTGGACCAATTTTCTATCCACGACAATCCATCTCCTTTTCCTTTTGTCATAAATTTTAAAGTTTCCTCGATAGACATGCTCATAAAGTTGGAAAAAGAAATAATAACATTCCTTGGATCTCTAACTATATAAATCACACCCAAAGTATTGTTAAGATTAGTAAATTGTTCAAAGAAAAAGCTGTGTGTCTTGAGAAATTTTATAGACCTACTTTTATTAATAATATCCTGAACCCTAATATAATTTTTTATAACCTCAGATTGATTATTAATATCAATTCCTAGCTTTTGAAATAATCCACCATGCGGAAATTGTTTAATATTTTTTATTAAACTAAAATCATAAGAACCATCTTTTGAAAAAAAATAAGAAGCTAGCATTGACCTAACAAAAGTGTTTCCACTTTTGGGATAAGATGCTAACCAAACAATCATATTAAAAATAGGTATTTTTTATTAAGTTTATTTTTTTAAATATATATAAAAACACCACTACCACCATCTTTAATATCAGCATCTTTAAGTTCAAAAATTTTTTCATTAATTCTTCATTTCCTTTTTTAAAATCAGGCACAGAATATTTTTAAAATACTTAAATCTTTTGAAAGATAGGGAGTCTTTATCATTTCGAGAATATAGGCCTTTTCCCATAACAGCTATTTATTTTCTTACGTTTTCTAGATACGATTCATTTATGAGTCGCTCTTTAATCTTATTTGCCTCTTCAAGCGTATATCCATGTAGATCTATTGATTCCGTGACAAGCATTAAGCAACAGTGACATTAAAGCTAAAAGGTTAATGTTTTTTTTAATTTTGAACGAAAATTTTATAGAATTCATTTTTTAATTTTCTAATATAAATAAAGTCTATATTTTTTGAAAATTTGAAAAAAGATTGAAAGGTGTTGTAAAAATACAACATTTCGTATTTTTAATGAAAGTTAGCAAATTTTTTAAAAAAAATAGGTCATATTTGTATATAAAGGCTATGTTTATTATTAATGACAAACAAAAACAAACGATACAAACAAAGGAAAAATATGAACAATTTAAAAAAAATAGGCCTAACTGCATTAGCAGGTTCGCTTGTAGTTACATCTGCATTTGCTGGTGAACTTACAGCATCTGGTTCTGCTAGCATGGGTGTTGCAAACATTTCTGGTACTGCAGATGACGGTGCTGGAAAAAACTTTTCAATGGGTAATAATGTATTCCTAGCTGGTTCGGGTGAAATGGACAATGGTATGACTGTATCAATTTCATTTGAATTAGATAGTGGAGTTGACACTGGATCTGGAACTGGTCCTTTTGACAGTCATCACGTAGAAATTGGAAGTGATGCTTTAGGAACTTTAAGATTAGCTGGTCACGGTGGAAGTTCAGCTCAATCAGCTATAGAAGTTACTGCTGCTGGAGATCTTTGGAACAATACTTTAGGTCTTACTGGTTCAATAACTAATGCTGAGGCAGGTGATAACAACTTGTTTTACACACTTCCAGAATTAATGGATGGTTTAGCATTAACTGCTTCAATTGCTCCAGGTGACGTTGCTGCAACTGATACTCATATGTCATATGCTGCTGTTTACACTGGTGTTGAAGGTTTAACAGTTAAATATGGAACAGGTGACTGGGGTACGAAAACTGCTGGTGGAGAAACTAACTCTATGAGTGCTTCTTACGCTTTTGGTTCTTTCACAGTTTCTGCTTCAAACAGTGTATCTGATTCAATGACTGCAGCTACAGATGTAGAAGTAACCTCTTACCAACTAGCTTACACTGTATCTGATGATATATCTGTAACTTACGGAACAGAAACTTTTGATAAAGAAGCTTCTGCTGTAGATGAAGAAGTTACAGGTCTTGGAGTTAGTTACACTACTGGTGGAATGACAATTTCAGGTAGCATGATCAGTGCTGACGGTGGAGCATACGTTGCAGGTACTGAAACTGATAAATGGTCTTTAACTGCTGCATTCGCATTCTAATTTAATTTAGAAAATTATATTAAAGAGGCCCCTTTTTAGGGGCCTTTTTTTTTGAGTAAGTTAGTTAAAATTATTAGCAATTATCCCTTCAATTAATAAAATGAATAAAGTAATTTTAAATGCAAACCATCTAGTTATTAATGCTTTAACAGCAATTAAAAACAAAAATTATATAGAAGCTAAAAGTTTATTAGAAAAAGCCATATCAATACAACCTGAAATGTTTGAGGCTAATCATAATTTAGGAATACTTAATTTTCAATTGGGAAATTTAGATAGTTCTATTTTATATTTTGAAAAATCAAGAAAAATAAAACCCAAATTCTCTAAAGTTTATTTTAATTTAGGTTTAGCTTATGATAGAAAAAAAAATATAGATTTAGCAATTATTAATTTTAAAAAAGTAATAAAGCTGGACCCAAATAATTCAATAGCACTTTATAATGTTGGTCATCTTTATAGAGCAAAATTAGAACCAATCAAAGCTGAGGAATATCTTAGTAAATCTCTAGATTTAAATCCAAATTTTATAAAAACATATGATGATTTATTCAGTTTATATGATCAATCAAACCAAATAGAAAAATTTAGTAATCTTCTAGATAAAGTAAAAAAAATATTGAGTGAAAAAGATTTAGTAAGCTTTTATGAGGCAGTTTTAACATATAATCAAAAAAATTTTAAACAAACAATTCAAATTTTAGAAAATATAGATTTAAAAGAAAATTATGTTGCTCATAATATAACTAAGCATTCACTTTTAGCAAAAAGTTATGATCGAACAAATGATTTTGAAAAAGCTTACAATCATTTTAAAATTAATAATCAATTAGTTAATGAATCTTATGGTAAAGGTGTTAATGAGAAAAGCTTTATAGAACTAGTAACACAAAGAATAAAATTTTTTAAAAATTTTAATTTCAATAGATGGAAGCAGCATCAGCTAAAAGATGAATTTTTTCAGCCCATTTTTCTGATTGGTTTTCCAAGATCGGGCACAACTCTTTTAGATACGATTTTAAGAACAAACAAATCAATTGAGGTCATAGAAGAAAAACCTATTTTGAGAAATTTTTTAAGAAATTTAGATATAAAGATAAAAAATAATTTTAATCATCTTGATAACTTAGACAAAAAATTTATCCAAAATATGCAAAATGTTTATTTTGAAGAAAGAGAGCAATATCTTGAAAATAAAAAAACTAAAACCGTAATTGATAAAATGCCACTAAATATAATTTATATTGCAGAAATTTTACGATTTTTTCCTAATGCAAAATTTATTTTTGCATTACGTAATCCTTATGACTCAGTTCTGAGCTGTTTTATGCAGCAGTTTGAATTAAATCCTGCAATGAAAAACTTCACATCTTTGGAAAGTTCTGTAATTTTATATGATTTAGTTATGAAATTATGGACAATTTACAGAGATGTATTTTCAATAAATTGTCATTTCATTAAGTACGAAGATCTCGTTACAGATTTTGAAAAAACGACCAAAGAAATTTTTAAATTTTTGGAAATAGATTGGTCTGATAACACAAAGAATTTTTATATAACTGCAAAAAAAAGACTAAATATTTCAACACCAAGCTATAATCAGATAACTTCTCCATTATACTCAAGATCTATTGGTCGGTGGAAAAATTATGAAAAAGAATTTAAAGGTTTAAAAAATATTTTAGATCCATGGTTAGATGAATTTAATTATAAGATCTAGTTTTAAATAATTTTAAGACTTATCGCTTGCTTTAATAAACCTGCTAACTATAATATCCACACAACATAAGCGGGCATAGCTCAGTGGTAGAGCATCTCGTTGCCAACGAGAAGGTCGAGGGTTAGACCACCTTTTTAGGGGCCTTTTTTTTGTTCAAAAAAAGAAATACCAGCAAAACCATGGCAGTTAGTAAGAGCTAGTTTTTTTAAATTGTTAACTGATATTCCGCCAAGAGCTATGAAAGGCTTACCACTTAAAAGAGAAAGAGATTTAAATTTATTGATACCTAAATAATTTTTATTTCTTTTAAAGATTGAAGATAAAAAAATAGCATTAACACTCTGCAATTCTTTGGTCCTCATTTCATAAACATTATGAGCTGAACCCAATATAATAAATTTTTTTTTAACTGAATAAGCAAGGTGTTTTTTATTTTTATTAAATGAAGGAATATAAGCACCGTCTAAATTAAGTTTTATAGCTAATTTTATATTATTAGAAATTAAAAACTTATTACCTTTTTTCTTACAATAGTTTTTTATTGTTAAAATTAATTTTTCATCAATGTCTTGAGCATAATTTCTAAATATTATGATTGTTTTTTTATCCTGTTTATCTATGTGACTTTGGTCAAATTTTTTTATAAAGTAATATCTATTCAAAGTTTTATTATGCATAACACTATTAAAAATTTAATTTATATAGAAGAGCTTATCAAATCAAAAGCAAATCATGATGAATTAGTTAAAATTATAGCGGTATCGAAAACTTTTTCTATTGAAAACGTTTTACCCCTAATAGAGCATGGACACTTGCATTATGGAGAAAATAAGGTTCAGGAGGCTTTAGAAAAGTGGACTGATATAAAAAATGAAAATCATAGTATTCAACTTCACTTAATTGGAAGACTTCAAACTAATAAAGTAAAAGTAGCTTTAAGAGTATTTGATTATATTCATTCATTGGATAGTGAAAATTTAGCCAATAAAA
>Ga0209709_10004531_pt1 | contig 11155 bp, 12 predicted proteins | sample ArcticOcean_MG_C_2_FD_187435 | JGI IMG/M metagenome (GOLD analysis project Ga0209709, IMG submission 187435) | Marine microbial communities from western Arctic Ocean - ArcticOcean_MG_CB4_136 (SPAdes) (version 2) | ecosystem: Environmental > Aquatic > Marine > Oceanic | place: Arctic Ocean... | reverse complement strand
TTATTGTTAAATTTTTTAATACCCAAATCTATAGCTTTAAAAAATAGCATTTGAGAAATCTTGTTTTGTACTGAAACCTGAGAAATTATTCTTTTATGTAGAACTTCATATAATCTTGGTACAGCAATCATTAGAGTTGGGTTTGCGGTTAATAAATCATTAGTTAAATGATCTCTATTTTCATTAAAGTAAATTTCACCACCTATACATAACGGCAATAAAAAACCGGCCGTATGTTCATAAGCATGAGATAATGGTAGTATAGATAAAAATCTATGGTTTTTCACTTTTATATCTTTTAATAACTCTTTTGCCCCGTTAATATTAGAAATAATAGAGTTATGACTTAACATCACACCTTTTGGAAGATTACTTGTACCCGAGGTATAAATTATACAGGCCAAGTCATCTGCTTTAATATCATCAACGTAATTTTCTATAGTTTTATTTAAGTTACTTTTAGATCCCATTTCAATTAATTCATCAAAAGTTAAAATTTTAAAACTTTTACAATCAAACAATTCTTTATTTGAGTTATCTAAAAGTATAATATATTTTATTTTTTTTATTTTTTTTATAAATGTTAAAATTTTTGAACATAGGACAAAGTTTGTAAAAATTACGGAAGTGTCTGAATGCAAAATTAGGTACTCTAACTCTTCTTCATTACTAGTAGTATAACCTGGAACTGTTATAGCTCCTAACATGTTTGCGGCTAGATCAGATATGCACCACTTATAGCTATTTTCATCTATAATAGATAATTTATCATTTTTTTTAATACCAATTAAATCTAACCCATGAACGACTTTTAATAAGATATCTCTACTTTTATTCCATGTAATGGAATTCCATTCTGAATTATTTTTATACCAAAAGAGCGGCTTTTCTTTATAAATTTTAACATTTTTTAAATATGCTGATGAAATTGTATTCATAAAAAAACCTTAATTTTTAACTAAATAATTATTTATTTATCAATACATAAAAAAATTAATTTAGGAATTTTTTAATTTAATATTATAATAAAATTTTAATATAATATTGTTCAGGAAAAACCAAATTTTGCCAACTAAACTAATAATTCTATTCTTACTAATAATATTAATAGTTTTAATATTTACATTAACTAATCAAGAAAAAATGATAATTAAATCTAATTTTAATCCAAATTCAATTGGAAAAAATATTACTGAATATCTTAAATCAAAGGAAAGTAAGTTAAAAGATATAAAAGAAGGTGTTCATAAGAGAGTTATATGGTCTAATAAAGAAAATGAAAAAACACCTTTATCAATTATATATATTCATGGATTTTCTGCATCTTCAGAAGAAATAAGACCTCTTCCTGATCTTATCGCTAAAAAATTAAAAGCTAATTTATTTTATACAAGATTGAAAGGTCATGGAAGAGATGGAATAGCTATGGGTCAAGCTTCTATTAAACACTGGATATATGATTTACAAGAAGCAATTGAAATAGGATCAAGAATTGGTGATAAAGTTTTAGTTATTTCTTCATCAACAGGCGGAACGTTGAGTTCATTTGCATCTTTAGATAAAAATTTATCTAGAAATATTTTAAGTTTTATTTTCATTTCACCAAATTTTGGTATCAACCATAAACTAGCAAACTTATTAACATGGCCTTTAGCTAAGTATTGGTTAAAAATTTTTATTGGAGAGATGAGAGAAATTAAACCTAGAAATAAATTAAATGCTAAATTTTGGACACTTAAATATCCTAATAATGCCCTCATCCCTATGGCTAATTTAGTTCATACAATAAATAGAAAAAGTTTTAAAAACGTTAATATCCCCGCCCTTTTCTATTTTTCTCTAGATGATAAAGTAGTTAAAGCAGAAAAAACAATTGAATTTATATCAAATTGGGGTGGCAAAACAAAATCTATAAATGTAACAATGACTAAATCAGATGATAAGTACTCACACGTAATTGTTGGAGACATAATTTCACCAAATCAAACTAAAAATGCTGTGAATGAAATTCTGAAATGGATAAAAGAAATAAATAAATAAATGTTATCAGAAGTAAAGTTTTAAGATATTAAATTTTTGCTGATAGAATACAAGTAAATTCAGTTGGATTTAAAGCAACATCAAATAATCGAACTATAGCATTATATAAGTTAGACAAGTATTATGAATAGCTTTCAAATCTCAAATAACAATCAATTATATCTATTTCAAAAATCCAAGTAAGTAAAAAATACATTTAGATAAATCAAAAAGATATGACAAGAACAATTCTTGCCATACCAAAATAATTTAAATAGATTTTAATAAAATTTCTCTTGGCTTTCTTTCTTCGGGAACTTCTCTTATTAGAGATATAGTTAAAAGACCATTTGATAATGTTGCATCTTTAACATCAACATATTGTTCTAGACGAAATTTTTGTTCAAAAGATCGTTTAGCAATACCTTTATAAATATATTGAATCTTATTGTCATGAAGTTCAGTTCCCCCACTTCCCTTGATTGTAAGAACTCCGTCATAGACATCGATAGAAATATCTTTTTTACAATATCCAGATAAAGCTAAAGTTATTTCATATTCATCTTCAGATATTCTTACAATATCATGAGCTGGAAAAGAATTTTGCTTTTGAGTTGAAAAAGTTTCAAGTTCATTAAAAAGGTTATCAAAACCAACAAATGATCTTAGAGCGAGTGTGGGTAATATAGTCATATTATTCTCCTTTTAAAGCGAGTTATGTTTAACACCCCATAATGGCGATGTTTAAATTAAAATGTGACCCGAAAGGCATCACTTATCTTAAATTTGTATTGAAAAACTATTTTTCAAGACTTATTATTAAAAAAAATATGGAGGTTTCTTTTTGTTAAATAATAAAAGTATTGATACATTAATTGTTGGAGCCGGTTTTGCCGGTATGTATTCGCTTTATAAACAGATTTCAGATGGCTTTACATCCGAAATTTATGAGCAAGGTGATGGTGTGGGTGGAACATGGTATTGGAACAGGTACCCTGGAGCAAGATGTGACATTGAAAGTATGGACTATTCATATTCATTTTCAGAAGAATTACAACAGGAATGGAATTGGAAACAGAAATATGGAACTCAGCCAGAGCTTTTAGATTATGCTAATTATGTTTGTAACAAATTTGATTTAAAAAAGAATATCAATTTTAATACAAGAATAATTAAAGCTAAATTTAATAAAGAAACGAATAAATGGCTTGTTGAAACTAATAAAAAAGAATTAATTGATTGTAAATATTTGATTTTAGCAACTGGGAATTTATCAACTCCTAACACTCCTAACATTAAAGGTATTAATAATTTCAAAGGTAATATTTTTCATACTGGTGCCTGGCCTAAGAAAATGCCTGATTTTAATGAGAAAACAGTTGGAGTTATAGGAACTGGGTCATCTGGAGTTCAATCTATTCCAATCATTTCTGAAAAAGCTAAAAAATTATTAGTGTTTCAAAGGACTCCAAACTTTAGTTTACCTGCAAGGCATTCAGAGTTACCTGAGGTTAAAAGAGAAAATTATAAAAAAAATTATAAAAAATATAGACAATTAGCTAAAAATTCTTCTTTTGGAATTGCTAAATATCAACCACCTACTCAATCTGCATTTGACGTAAATGATGAAGAAAGAAATGCAATTTACCAAAAGGCTTGGGAAGAAGGTGGACAAGCTATGTTATTTTCTTTTACTGATTTATTAACAGACAAGAAAGCTAACGATACAGCAGCTGAATTTGTAAGGAATAAAATAAGAGAAACAGTTAAAGATAAAAAATTAGCTGAACAACTGTGTCCTTTTGATCATCCAATTGGTACAAAAAGACTTTGTTTAGATAGTCATTACTTTGAAACTTATAACAAAAAAAATGTTTCATTAATAAATATCTCTAATCATCCAATTGATGAAATAACGTCTAATGGTTTGAAAAGTAACAATACTGAATATTTATTTGATGATCTTGTTTTTGCGACTGGATTTGATGCTATGACTGGTGCAGTTAACGCGATTGAAATATCAAATGATAAAAATGAAACTTTAAAATCGAAATGGGATGATGGACCTAAAACATATTTAGGAATAATGGTTTCAGACTTTCCAAATCTATTCATGATTACTGGACCTCAAAGCCCTGGGGTAAAAAGTCAAATGATTTTATCTATAGAACAACATGTTGACTTTATACACTCTTTAATTAATCATAAAAAATCTAATAAATACAATACAATAACTGCACAATCTAAGGATCAAGATGAATGGGTTAATCATAATAATGAAGTTGCTCATACTACATTGTACCCTCTTGCTCATTCATGGTATAATGGCGATAATATAGTTGGCAAGACAAGAAATTTCATGCCTTATGTTGGTGGCGTTGCTAACTATAAAAATATTTGTGATGAGATAGTTAAAGATAATTATAAGGGTTTTGAATTTTCATAGTTACTAATATTTTGAATAAGGATTTAATATGGAAATAACTAATATAGAAATTAATACATATAAAATACCTTTACCTGAACCTATAGAAGCGTTTGCTGCAGGAATAATGAAGGCTTTTGACTTAGTAATATGCAGAATTAAAAATAATAATGATCAAGAAGGTGTTGGTTATATAAGCGTTCACGAAAATCAAGGATTGGCTATTGCTGCAATTATTAAAAATAGTTTTAAACCACTTTTAATTAAAAAAGATCCAAGGTTAATAGAACTATTGTGGAAAAATATGTGGAAAGAAACACATTACGCTGGAAGAGGAGCTCCTGTAAGCTTTGCAATAGCTGCTGTAGACGTTGCATTATGGGACTTAAAAGCTAAATGTCTTAATGAACCATTATGGCGTTTATTAGGAGGACATAAAAATAATATTATTGCATATGCTGGAAATATTGATTTAAATTTTACAAAAGAAAAGTTACTTGATGGTGCTACAAAATCTTTGGAAAAAGGTTTTCAAACTATTAAAATGAGACTTGGGAGAGCTAATCTTTCAGATGATATTGCAAGACTAGACGCAATGAGAAATCATCTTCCTGATAACATTAATATGATGGCTGATGCTAATGAAGCATGGAGAGTTGATCAAGCTGTCCAAGCTGTTAAGGAAATTGAGAGGTTTAATTTAGTGTGGCTAGAAGAACCTATAAAAATAGATGACTTTAAAGGTTACGCATACTTAAGATCATTAGGAAAAGTTCCATTAGCGGCAGGAGAAAACCTTCATACTTTAGCTGAGTTCAATCATTTAATTAATTTAGAAGGAATTGATTTCTTAGAACCTGACCTTACAACTTGTGGAGGTATAACACCATTTATGAAAATAGCTAAATTAGCTGAAATCAATAACTTACCAATTTGTTCTCATGGAGTGCACGAGCTTCATGTTCATCTTTTGGCAGCTTTGCCAAACGCCTCTTATATAGAGTTTCATGCATGGAGAATAGATCAGTTTATTGATACCCCTCTAGTTGTGGAAAAAGGGTTTACAAGAGCACCTGACAAACCTGGGCATGGAATTAATTTTGATTTTGATAAACTTAAAAGCTATTCAATATAATAAAAATAATTCTTTAATTTTTAAAAACATTTAGGTCAAATATTTATTTAATTAAAAGTTTAAGAGAGGTTTTTGTGAAAAAAAATAAAACTATTAAATCATTTGGTCAAGACATGTTATCAAATGCAGACAGTTCTGAAAATCAAGAATTTGGATCTTTTTATCTTTCAAGATTTCTTGGGTTTAATATAAGTTATACGATAGATAGTTGTGAAGTCAGATTTGATGTCCTTCCTCCAATGTTCAATCCTCAAGGATCTCTTCATGGTGGAATTGTTGCTACTGCAATGGATGTGTCCATGGGACATCTTCTTCATCAAACAACTGGTTCAGGGGCAACATTGGAAATGAATGTCAAATATCTTTTACCAATTTTTGCAGAAAATGTTACTTGTAAAGGGAGTTATTTAAGACAAGGAAAATCAATTAGTTTTTTACAATCTCATATGTATAAAGAAAATGGTAAATTAGCTGCCTACGCGAGTGCAACTTGGATACCTTTAAAAAAATAATCTAATCGTTTAATTTTCTCATATCACAATATTCTTCTGCAGTCATTTTATGATAAACTATATTATCATAATTAACTTGGATAGGATCTGGGTCAACAATTTCTATTTCAATTCCTCTTGAAATAGCAATTTTAAGAGCAATCGTAGTTATGTTAACACTAAAAGAAGTTCCTATAAAAATTATTTTTTTAGCTAACTTCATCCATTCTTCTGCACCTGAAATTCTATATAAATCAGTATAAATTTCATCAAACAATAACACATATGGCTTTAAAGAAATTCCTAACTCAGGGGTGAATTTATTATCTTTATTTTTCTTAATAAGAAATTTTTTTAATAAATTTTGTTTTAATAATTCCTCATTCTCACCATTTGTTAGTTTGATATTATCCCAATCAGCATTTATTGGAATTTGTTCATCCATTTCATTTCTATAAACTACAACTTTATCTAATCTTCCATGAATTGAAATATAATCAATATTACCAGCCTTACCATCTAGACCATCTATATTCTGCGTAATTAGCTTTTTATCTGAAAGCCAAAAATGAGCGGAATTAGGGTTAATATTTCTATATGCAGCAAATCTTTTGAAGTACCACAAGAGAAAATCCCCAGGATTATTTATATACATAGATCTAGTTGCCATTTCTTGAGGAGTATAATTCTTACTTCCAATAGTCCAAAATCCATCATTACCTCTAAATGTAGGAATACCACTACTTGAACTTACACCGGCACCTGTAATAAATAATTCATTCATAGTAATTTTCCATAAAAAATAATTTATTATAATTAGCATAATCTATATCAAATATTTATAAATTACTGTAGTTATTAAAAATATAAATAAACTAAAATATGAAATTATAAAAAAATGAAACTATTCACAATCACTTTAATTTTATCAATATTATCTTTTCAAGCAATGGCAGCAAGTTGGAATTTTAAAAAAAATTTAGATGCTTCTCCACCATATAATAAATGTATTGAAGCTATAGCTAATGGTAAGGATATGGGTTCAAGTTCTTTAAAAAATAAAAGTAGATATACAAATTATTTTTATAAAAACTTCATATATGAGATTATAATTAACAGTTCTTATATAACATGTGTAAGGGTTGACTTGAGTAAAGAGCAAAAGCCATATCCTTTAGGAAAAAAAAAATAAATCTATTCTTCTAAAAGAACTCCACTACCACCAAAATCTTCTGGAAAATCTTTAAATTTTGGAAGGCCATCATTAATTGGCAATATAGTGTTTTGATAATTTAAATGTGCTGAAGGTTTAAAAGAAAAATTTTCCAAAATTGATCCATATACATCTATAACCCCATAAGTATTAGTGTGATCTGTAAACAGATGACCACCACATTTATTACACCACTTACGATCATGCCCTTCAGTTAAAGAAAAACTATTAAGAAAGTTTTCACCTTCTATAATTTTAAATTGAGATGGTTTAAATAGTGTAGCTCCATTAACCGGACTGGCAGACCAAGATCTACAAACGTTGCAATGGCAAACCATCATTGCTATTGGTTCACCTTCAACCTCAACTTTAACTGCACCACACATGCACTTTCCACTGTAAGACATAAAATCCCCTATAAAATGAAATATTTTAATATATTTAAAAATAAATATAAATTAAAGCTATTTAATAAAATTATTACTTTTTACGTTAAATCAATGTAAAACATATCTTACAATTATTAGGGTCTCAATTTTGCTTCAAATTATTTCAGTTAAAAATTTAACCAAAAAATACGATGATGAATTTTTAGCTATTAAAAATTTAAATTTGGATATTAATCAAGGAGAAATAATTGCCCTTCTTGGACCTAATGGTGCTGGTAAGACAACTCTCATTTCCACTATATGTGGTCTTTCTTCAATAACATCCGGTTCAATTAATGTAAATGGCTTTGATGTGATAAAAGATTATAGAAAAACAAGAGAAATAATTGGATTAGTTCCTCAAGAATTAGCCCTTGAACCCTTTGAAAAAGTTATTAATTCTGTTAAATTTTCTAGACGATTATTTGGTAAAAAAGATGATAATAATTATTTAGATCAACTTTTAGATAAATTACAATTACATGATAAAAAAAATAATATTATTAAATCTCTTTCAGGAGGAATGAAAAGAAGAGTAATGATAGCAAAGGCTTTAAGCCATAATCCAAAGATACTTTTTTTAGATGAACCGACTGCTGGAGTTGATGTTGAGTTAAGAAAAGATATGTGGAATATAATAAAAGAGCTTAAAGAAGATGGGGTTACAATTATATTAACAACTCATTATATCGAAGAAGCAGAAATGATTGCTGACAGGATAGGTATTATTAATCATGGTGAATTACTCTTAATTGAAGAAAAGAAAAAACTTATTAAAAGAATGAGTGTCAAAACTTTAAAAGTTCTTCTTAAAAAACCTATTAAAGAAGTCCCTAATTCATTAAAAAAATATAATTTAAAATTAAATGTTGATGGTAATTCTTTTTTATATAATTACAAAACTGGTTCAGAGAAAACTGGTATTACTTCTTTACTTTCAGAAATGAATAATATTGGAATAAATCTCTATGATATCCAGACTGAAGAAACTTCTTTAGAAGATATTTTTGTAAAAATTATAAAGGATTAAAATATGAATTTTAGAGGAATACAGGCAATTTATATCTATGAAATGAATAGATCATTGAGAACATTAATTCAAAGTTTAGTGTCCCCAGTCTTATCTACCGTTTTATATTTTATAGTGTTTGGCGCCGCTATTGGATCAAAAATGGAAAACATTAGTAATGTCTCTTATGGAGCTTTTATTGTTCCTGGATTAATAATGTTAACTGTACAGATGCAAAGTGTAAACAATGCTTCTTTTGGAATTTATTTTCCAAAATTTATTGGAACAACATATGAACTATTATCTGCACCTTTATCTTTTGTTGAAATTGTAATTGGTTATGTTGGTGCAGCAACCACAAAAGCATTTTCAATAGGTTTAATTATATTAGCCACTTCATATTTATTTGTAAACATAGATATAATCCATCCTTTTTTTATGATTTTTTTCTTGTTAATTACTTGTGTTACATTCAGCTTACTTGGATTTATAATTGGAATTGTTTCAGATAACTTTGAACAATTAAATATAGTGCCTATGCTTATTATAACTCCTTTAGTGTTTTTAGGTGGTACTTTTTATACAATTGATATGTTACCCCCATTTTGGCAAAATTTTGCGCTATTAAACCCTATTGTTTATCTAATTTCAGGTTTTAGATGGGCTTTTTTTGGTGTCGGTGATGTACCAATAACTACTAGTATCATTTGTATCTTATTATTTACGTTTTCTTGTGTATGCATAATTTGGTATATTTTTAAAACTGGATTTAGAATAAAGAATTAAATACAATTATATATTAATATTATTTAATTATTTATAGATTATAGAAACTATATAAGAGTAATAAAATGAAACTATATAATTTTACTCCAGCTGCAAATGCTCAAAGGATAGAAATGTTTTTATTTGAAAAAAATATAGATATTGAAACTCATCAAATAAACGTTAGAGAAGATGAACTTTTTAAAGAACCATTTAATTCAATGAATCCATTTAATTGTATACCTTTTTTAGAATTAGATGATGGAACAATTATTTCAGAAACAATTTCTATTTGTAAATATCTAGAAGAATTATATCCAAAACCTAGTTTATTTGGAAATAATATTAAAGATAGAGCTATTATTGATATGTGGTCTAGGCGAATAGAGCTTGATGGTTTTCTTCCTTTGATTCATACAGTAAGAAATAAAGGATCTTTTTTTGAAGGTAAAGTAATTCCTGGAACTAGAAATAGAATAAAACAATCAGAAGAAGTAGCAAATCGGGGTATCGAAATATTTAATGTTTTATTAAAAAGAATAAATCCACATTTATTAAATAATAGATTTATTGCCGGTGAAGAATTCTCTATAGGAGATATTACAGCTCACTTTATGATGAATATTTCAAATAGATTGAAAATTGAAATTAAACGTGACTATCCAAATGTATATAGATGGCAAATAGATATTTCTAAAAGAAAATCAGTCCAAAACTTTAAATAAAATATTATTTTTAAATGGAGTTTTTTAAAAAATGAGTGAAAAGAAAAAAAAATTGGCAATAGTAACTGGTGCGGCTAGAGGCATAGGCCTTGCTACAGCAAAACTTTTTGAAAAAAATGGGTATAAAGTTGCTTTAGTTGATAAGGATAACGACGAATTAATTAAATCATGTATAGATAACAATAATCAAAAATCATTTTCATACGATATATCTGATATCAATCAACTATCTAATATGTTTTCAGACATACTAAATTGGTATGGGAGAATAGATGTCTTAGTCAATAATGCTGGAGTAGCTGATTTTGGTACTATAGAAGAGACTAGTTATGAGAGATGGAACAAGGTAATGAATACTAATTTAAATGGCGCGTTTCTATGTTCACAACAAGCAATCCCTTATTTAAAGAAAACAAAAGGTAATATAATAAACATAGCTTCTATATCAGGGTTAAGAGCCTCTACACTAAGAGTTGCTTATGGAACTTCCAAAGCTGCTGTTATTCAACTCACAAAGCAACAAGCAGCTGAATTAGGTGAACATGGCATAAGAGTTAATTGCATTGCTCCAGGGCCTGTTAAAACTAAACTAGCAATGGCTGTTCATACTCAAGACATTATTGAAGCTTATCATGATGCCATTCCACTTAATAGATATGGCACTGAATTAGAAATTGCTAACGGAATTTATTTTTTAGCTTCAGAATCAGCAAGTTACATTACAGGTCAAGTTCTAGCTGTAGATGGAGGCTTTGAATCTACTGGAGTAGGATTGCCTTCTTTGCGAAAATAAATATTTAACTAACGTTAATCTAATAAAAATATATAGTATAAATTATGAAATTTATATTAATAAATATTTTTTTAAACATATTGATTATTTTTCAATGTTATGGAAAACCAGTTAATAATGAATTTAATGATCTTAAAGAAACACATTCTTAT
>Ga0209709_10004528_pt1 | contig 11156 bp, 6 predicted proteins | sample ArcticOcean_MG_C_2_FD_187435 | JGI IMG/M metagenome (GOLD analysis project Ga0209709, IMG submission 187435) | Marine microbial communities from western Arctic Ocean - ArcticOcean_MG_CB4_136 (SPAdes) (version 2) | ecosystem: Environmental > Aquatic > Marine > Oceanic | place: Arctic Ocean... | reverse complement strand
CATTGACCTGTAGGTTCAGGATTAGTACCTTGAGCCGCAGTATCTGCCATTGATCCAAGATATTTATCATTAAATGCATCATACATTACTGCTACAGCATCAGCAGAAGCGTTTGCAGAGGTTTCACTTATTGCCGCATTTGCCGCATATTGCTTTGCACTATAAAGACTACCTGTAACTGCAACAGTATCAGTAGTAGCCCATTCCTTTGCAGAACCATCTGGAGGACTACCAACCGCATGTTCTCTAGATGAATATACATTTGTTTGAGGGGAAGCTACTCCACCAGAATAATGATTTACTACAGCAGGAGTTTGAGTAGCATAACTTTTGGATTCTAATACATAATCTTCAGCTTTATCAAGATCAATGGTAGAAACAATTAAATTACCTGTTGCATCAAATTTAAGTGATTTATTAGCCCTTAATGCAGAAGTAACATTTAATGTAGAATGTGTTTCTGTAGCATTAACCGCAGTTAAAGTATCAGAAAATCTAAGGTTTCGTGAAGTATTATCATTAATTTGCTGGCTTTGGTTAACCATTAAGTCTAATTGACTTTCTAATGATTCTGCATCTAATTGGGAATTATTGGCAAGGTCAGTATCTTGTGTAAAAGGAACATCTCGTATAAATAATATATTAGCAGTTCCACTAGGAGGAACATTACCTACAGTAAATGTTATTGTTGCTGTAGTTCCAGCAAAACCAACAGTATAATGTGTAGTAAGTGTCTTTAAAACAGCACCTACATACACTTTTATATGAGATACATCTTTAACTGGAATATCTGTACCACCACTTGTACGAAATACAAATGCTGTAGCAGAAGCATCTCCATTAAATTCTGCTCTGTTTATATCTGTTGAAATCACTTTATCCTCCCCAAATTGATGACGGTTTAATCATATATTCAGCGTTAGTCCCTTTAGCACGTGCTTCTAACCGTTTTTTATATCCGGGTCTAAATGCCTCCATTATATTATAATGTATGAAATAATTTACTGCGGCTTCCGTCCAGAATAGATTAGCAAATGGTACTTGATGGCGCAAGTGATTATAAAAATCAACTGCATCTTTGTTACCCCTTACTAACTCAGTTCCTAATTCCCCCCATGAAGTCAATGTTTTATAAGCACTTCCTGCTATAGCTTCATCCATATCATGTTTGTAATTTCCAAACTGACCACCTAAGAAATCTGCAAGGAACCCTAAAAAACCACTTTGTTCTAATGAACGTACAAGCGTTTGAGGATCATCATAAGCCATCGGTTCTTTTCCTGCAACCATATTTTTTAAACTTGCAGATACATATCCCAATCCAATTGCAGGTAACACATGTGCTAATGATGGTGTACCCATCTCATACATTCTAGGAGCTAAAGCTCTAATCATTTTTACTTGATGAGTACGGAATTGAAAAAACAATCGTAATGTAGATTCAGGTAAAGAACCTCTTGCATGTTCACCAAACATCCATGCTCTATCTGCGGCTCCTGCTTCTGGTACTGCAACTCTACTTTCCATTATATAATATCTGTTAATAGATTGCTCTATCCTACGTACATCTGCTTCCTTCAGCCCTTCTTTTGCCCATTCATCTTTAATTTTCCATCCACCGCTATCCAATGGTTCTGTAACAGTATCAATAAAATGATCTGAAGTAAAAAATTTATTCTTTTTATCTCCACCTGTTTTAAATTTAGTTTCATCAAATGCACCTACTTTTCTTAATATATCCCAATCTTTAGAATTAAGATCATATGATTCTAGTAATGTTTTAAATCGTGGAGGCATTTTATCAAATGATTTAGCTAGATTATCTGCAAAATGCATTGACATCATTTTAGCAACACCTTCTCTTGAAGAGTTCGTCCACCAGTTTAATAAATTAAGATCAAACATTGTATCTGTCATCTTATTTAATGTACCCATTGCTGGGTTATTTATATAGTTTCTTGAATAAGTTTCAAAGATACCATCAACACCTACGTTAAGCTGTCTAAGAAGAACATCTCTTTCTTTAGTAGATATTTGTTGTGTTGCTTTTTTTAATATATGATTTACTAATCCTAGATATGCTCTTCCGGGCTTAACGCCTTGATAGTGAAGAATAACTGCTCCTGTCCATAAGTCATTAACTGATGATAATGTTGCCTTACCTAACTTTGTAATATACTCCCAAAACTGAAAGCCAGTAACAAATTTAGACAATGTTGGCCTTCCTACTTGATATGAATCTCCTGTTACTTGCGATAAAGCTCCTCTTAATCTTCTGTATTGACTCCCGGTGATTCGCTTATCTCTATGTAAGTTATACATTTCTCGTTGCAATTCATCGGTAGGATTTACTTCTTTCCACTTTAAGTTTTCTAAAGCGTTTTCAGCTTCTAATATAAGGTCTTGCTCACCTGACATCGTTGCTTCATGAAGTGCATCTTGATGTTGTCTTAAAGTTGCTTCATCGGGTTTTACTTTCTTTCTATAACCAAATCCGAATGCTTCTCCAAATGAAATATGGTTATCTACCATTGTCATATTTTCAAATATTGCATGAGCTACGTTCTCATGTCCATATGACTTATTATAATCGATAAAGGATTTTGAATCTTTAAACTTTAATGTCCGTTTTAAATGCAGAGAATCTAACAATAAACCTTTATTTGTTGATTTAGCTGTCATTGCTGTATATGCCGACCTAAGATACTTCTTCATATCAAATTGTTTTTCATTCCATTTCATCCCTCTATCTAATATTATATTCCTAATTCTATCTTTTGTTAGATTATAATCTAAAGATTTATAAATATCATTTACCCATACTTCTTTTTTTACTTTAAGCATTCTATACGCATCATGCCATTGTTTAGTAATATAATCGTCTCTCCATAATACCCCACCACCAAAACTATTTAATTCGCTAACCTGTCTTTTTTGATAAGAAGTAATTGCACCTGCAAGTTCAAATGCTAAATCGTTTTTAGTTTTCTTTACTCCAGTAAAGTTATCCATTTCTTGAACTAAATCAGCGACAAATCCTTTATCATTTAATTTGGCTTTAATATCTCTATTAGGCATTCTAAGTTTTGCCGCAAAAAAGCCAGCTCTCGCTTGCGCTCTCGCTAATGACCTAGATGTAATACCTGACGTATCCCCTACTAAAAACTTAAATAATGCATTATATGGTTTTTTCACTTTTGTAGCAACGTCACTTAATTTACTTAAAAACTCGTTGGTATTTGTTTCTGATATTTCATTATTAGCTTTACGATGTCTTTGTTTTTTTATGTCGTCTATCAGTTTTTCAGTAATCTCTTCTGTTCCTGCTCCTAGTTTAACTTGATTGTCAATCCACTTTATCTCTTCTGGAGTAGCTTTCATCTCCTTGAGAATATCTACACAACTACTCATGATGAACACCTCCTATATGCTCCTATAACATTCTTCATACCAGTTTTTAAATCTCCGAATCCTTCTTCTAGGAAACTTTGAATTGGATGAGCTTGTTTCTTTATTTCTTCTAAAGATACTGTTTCAAAACCATCCACATCTGCTTTATTATTAGCTGTAGCCTCTACATCTGATACTCTAAATTGAGCATCAGTTCCAGAACCATCTATTGCAACAAAACCTTGATCTCCCCAAGTATCCATAGATTTTGCTAATGCTTGGTGTAACTGTTCTTTTTTAAAATTACGTCTAAAGTTTATTGCCATAGGTAAAGTACCTAATACTCCTCCAAATATTCCTGCAATCATTACGTCAAATACACCACCCATATAATCTATGTCTTCTTCTGCTCTAGCATCTGACATATGTTTTATAGTTTGATATGCTGATTCTGCAAGCATACCCTCCATTGAATATGTTGCTACTGGTTTAAATGGGCTTAGAATACCTTTAAATGTGGCTTTAACAGGACTTATAACCTTTGATAGTCTACTTACCTCTGCAATAGTTCTTGTAGCCAATGTAGCCGTCATGCCCCCCATAACACCCTGCATTGAAATCTTACCTATATCAGCAGTATGTTTACCTATTCTTGCTAATTGATAAGCTGTCCTTGCTCCTGTAGCTATTTTAGCGGCTGGGCCTACAAACGGTATATAAGATAAAGGATCAAATGCGGCGGCTCCAAGTGCGGCTCCAATATTATGTAAAGCAAATGGGTCTGTATTACCCATATTTAATTGGAATTCAGCATCTCTATCATGTCTCTCAGATAATATCCTAGCATCTGTATTAGTTAAGTTCTCATGCCAGTTTATTCCTTTACGAAAATAAGGTGTATTTTCTTGATTCCACATATCAAGTGGTATAGTTTCTTGACTACCCTGCTCACGCATTAATGTATCTCTTGCAAATGGGACTGTACCCATTGACATATGTTGTTGCCAAGTTTGAGACATTTGATCTAACATACCGGGCTTATAACTACGCAGAGCTTGCTCCATGAACTGCCTACTAGCATATCCTTCGTTTTTATCAATTAGATATTCTTGTTGTCGTCTCATTAGTTACCCCTAAGAATTTGTCCTGCTGGAGATAAAAGCTCTGGGACTTCTTGACTATATTCTCCTCCTATTACATCTGGCTCTGTATCAAAAAATAATCCGCTAGGTTTTCCTGTAGGACGATTTCTCCCTCCTAGTCTTCCTTGTTTACTGTAAGAACCTGCACCATGCCTAAAAGGAACTACATCTGCTCTAAATACATCAATTATACCTTTAAAATGTAAATTCCAATATTTATCTTCAAATGCAAATGTCTCTTGTTTTCTAACTTCTTCCCATTTATTGGCAAATGCTTCTTTTCCTAAATGTTTATACTTTTCCCAAAATGGCACAACAACTTGATTATACTCAAACTTGCCAATTTTTACAGGCGACCATTTGCTTACAATTATTTCTTCCATAAAACTTGGAATACTATCTATTAGTTCGCTAGGCCCATCATCAATCCATCTTGCAACATCTTCTTTAATATCTCCATCATTCTCAATGTCCATAAAGTTACCACGCTTATATGCAGATAAAACTTTAAGCTGATTGTCTTTACCATCATATTTAAGTGTTTTCAAAACAGAATTCCCATCTTTATCTTTATCTTTATATTTCCATCTAGCAACTACTTGTCTATCACTTCTTTCATGCATATTACCTGTCATTAAGACCACTTCCATTGATTTACCATCTTGAGAAAGTCTACTTGCAGTCCATATAGAAGAATCAGCATCACGTTCCATTAATTTCTCTTTTAATTCTTTTAATCTTGTAAGTTGATGCATACCGGGTGCAAACCCTTCTACTTTCTCTGATTCTGCTAAAATTTCAAATGTTAAGTGTTTACCTTCTTTCATAGCACGAATCATAGGGTAATTTGCATTATCATACAAATCATCCATTTCAAGACCTCTAGCCTTTAAGTCACTTTTTAGGAATACTATATTAGTATCTGCTCCACCATCATATACAGCATATGGTTCATTTAACATATCTGATATAGCTTCATGTCCTACACCTTGAAACTGACTATGATTAGCTAATGCATCTATTAAATGACCAAATGAGTTTCTTCTTCCATTAGCTTCAAACTGTGAAGCAAATCCCCCATCAAAATCTGCATCAAATGTAAAACTTCTTTTATCTTTATCAAGAGGTTCCCCCCATTGTAATGGTTCTGTACTATCAAATAACACATTGAATATTTTATTATTTAAACCTGCACGTTTAGATGTTTGTAGTTCTGGTGATAAATCTCTCCATGCAGATATTGCCGATAATCGCCTATCATTACCCTCTAGCATTTGCATTTGTATCCAATGGCTCGTAACACCATCATCATTTGCTATCTTATCAATCTGATTCCAATGTGCTTCTACTTCTATTGCGCTATTAAATTTCATTGACTTATTTGATGTTTTGCAGTTGGAGTTTGTCTTTTTAATTCTAAAAATCCTTCGTCTAGAAAAAATGGACTTATCATACCTTGTAATGCATTTTTATCTAAATAAATCCATACTTGTTCTTCTTTTATTCCCCCCGGCCCTGTTATTTTAGTGCCACCCTTAAATCTACTCCGGTCTTCACCTAAAAGTTTCCATCTTATATCTAAAGCATCCTTCATGTCCTGAGTAACTCCTTCTGTAGCATCAAATGTCATTTTAATATCTCTCAACATTGTACCATTTGGGTCTTCAGCTAATGCTTTTATTCTAGGAATTAATATACTATTTGCATAGTTATCACCAATAACACTCATTGCTCTTGTTCTTCCTGCGGTGTCGGAACCTTGTCTATCCTGAATTTTTCTCCAACCATTTGTTAAAGTTTTTGTTGATTTTTCAAGGAATTTATCATTATCAAAGTTTATAATTTCTTGATATTCATTCCTTTGATTAGCAAGTAATATATGTTGGTCATCACTCAATTGGTATATATTATATTCATCATTAGCACCGTTAGCTACATGCATGGGGTCTGGATTGTAGCTAGTGGCTCCTCCCTGTTTGTTATCTTTTCTTACAAACAATTCATTTGTATAATACGAAGCAAGCGCATTTTGTAAAGTTTTCATACCTGTAGGGTCTAATCCACCTTTTGGGCTTCTTGTAGGAATACCGGGAGTTATACCGCCCATATATATTCTTGCATCATCTTCATCTATACCACCATGCAAAACCATATCTTTTATATAACTTTCTTTTACCTTCCATATATTATGTTTAGGATCAATTTCAAATGCTTGAGATATTATTTCAAATCTTTCTTTTTTATTTTCTTTTCCTTTTACAGCTTTATAAAATACTCCAATTCTATCTAAATACTTCTTAGTCCTTTTTGCATCTTCTCGTTCTACATGCTCTTTGTATTTTTTCTTTTCACCTTTAGCATCAAGCACCAAACCTTGATAAACTGATTTGACATGTGCCGCACTTGTAAAGCCTGATCCTTTACCTAATTTTTTAAATAGGTATTCTGAATGTTTGTTCATTCTTTCTTCTTGCTCTTTAGCAGTATACAAGCGACCACTTTTGCCAACTCTTGCTTTCTGTTCTGATTTATCTACATTACTTTCTTGGTCTACTCCCCTTTGTAATATATCAAATATTGCTATACCTTGATCATCATGTCCCGACGTTATTGCCCCTTCTTTGTATTGATCCCATCGTTGGGCAGTTGGATCAAATGCTCTATAAGTTTCAAGGAACTTTTCAGCTCCTTCATCTTTATATTGTAATTTCCTTGCTTGTATATGTGAGTTTCTTCTATTAGTCTCTAGTTCTGATCTTTCTCTGATTCTTGTTGTATTAATATAATTACTTAGTTGTGGATCATTAAATACAATTTTATCTCTTCCATCTCCGGGATCAAGAACAATACCTTTTTTAAGAGCTAAATCAAATGCTTTTTCTTCATTAATACCAGCATAATGGTCAAATTGTACTTTACCTAATTCTTGTGCATAATTAAAAACTCTTAAATCCATAGCACCTTGAGACATTAATTTTCTTTCAACTTTTCCTTCTAGTACATTTTTAACATAGACACTAAGAAGATTATTAGCCGCTTGTGCTTTTTGGGTATCTATACCTATTCCTGTAGTAAAGAAAAAACTTCCTCTGTCTTTCTTTGTCCTACCTCCTACTAATTCACCTTCTGCATTTCTTCTACCTTGTGTCTGTGATGTAGGCGTAATAGTAATAGAAGAATCTCTTTTTGATTCTATCTCTTCTAATTGTAAAGATAGTCCACTTAATGACTTAGCCTCAAGTAGTGATAATTGGTTATTACTACGATTAACTAACTCTCCAAAGTGCAGTTTAATTGCATCTGCGTGGAACTTTTTCTCTGCAAGCTCAATAAACGGAGCCATTTCTTCTTGTGCCTTTTTACTATATCCATCGGCAACTTTAAATTCTTTTAGCCCTTTATAACTTCCATCAAGTTTCCCACTACCATATAAATCTTCAAATCCAGTTAATTGTTCATTAGTCTGTTCATTCATCCCTGTAGATAATGCAGATGTAGCATCAATATAATGGCTTTGCATGTCAGCAGATATTTTAACTTTTTCATCTTCAAGTGCCAGACGACGCATTTTATTGCCGACACTAACTACAGTCTGTAAATCATTTGTAATACTATCCCACATTTTTGCAGTAGATGCCTCAACCTCTCCACCACCGCTCCGATTAGGAGTATCTTTTATTTGTACGCCTTTACTTTGATAACGTCTTAATTGTGGTTTAGCACCAGATGTATCTTGTATTTCAGCCATTATTTATCCCCATGTAAAGTCTCCTGCTTTAATTTGATCCCATGAAGCAAACTCTTTATTCCAAAATGCTGTATCCGATCCACCAACACCTCCAGATGCTTGGATACTAGAACTTGTAGTATAACCTTTTGCCGCCGCACCTATAATACCTGATACCATTTTACGTTGGTTATCCTTATATATATTGCTGGCTTGTTTATTTAGGAATTGTTGATTTGTTTGTGCAGTTATAAGGTCTTCTTTATTTTGAGCATTTGTATCTCGAGTAATACCTTCTATATTTTTTTCCGTATTGTCATTAATAGACTGTACAACAGCATCTAACTGCTTTTCTTTTGATCTCATTACATCATTAACTGTACCACTTATAACTGCTCCACTACCTGATGCTTCTGCTTTTGTGTTTTTAATATCTTTATTAGATGCTACATATGAATTAATTATTGCCTCCCCACCCATTTCTTTAACATCCTCTGTTGCTAAATATGAAGTTAAATTACGGTTAGCAATACGTCTATGTGCAGTTAGGATAGATTGACGGCCTTGCTCTTCCATAAATTTGCCTTCAGCCTTACCAGCTTGCATTCCACTATAAGTACCATAAAGACTTGAAGCAACAGTAACACCAGTTCCCCACCAACTCATATTTTTACCTCTAGTTCATCAAATGATTTTGCAATAATTTCTTTTTCAATTTTGTCTAAATCTGTTTCAAATGTTCTATGCACAGTTACTACAATAGCATTTGTATGAGTATATAACATTCTTTTGGTTCCAGCAGGAGTGATATTATAATAAGGAGCTTGTAGTAATTTCTCACCTTCTTCTGATAATACTGAAATTCTGCCTTTGATCAAAAAGAATGGATGTGCTATTTTATGTATTTTACTTATTACTATTTCACCTCTAGGCATAAAAATCTCACGAATATACATACCATCTGCATATGTATGCTTAACAGGGTTAATAGCATTTGCTTCTTCACCTTCTATACTATCTTCACGTTTACTAATTTGTTTATGTATATCAGTAACATAGTTTCTATATTCTTGTTTTGTTAAAGCTGGTGGATAAGACTCTATAGCATTATTTAAATAAGTAGTATCTATCCTATTAACTACAGAATTCATTAACTACCTCCTGTCTCTGTTTCTAAGACAATGGAGTTTATCTGCATTGGAAATGGGCCATTAGAAACTATCTTTATATCAAAGTCTTCCCATGCCATACCTGATAGAGAGAGTTTACGTTTACCTGAAAATAAAGGAATCTGTTTACCCATTAAATCGCCAGAAGTTCTAAATAAAATTTCTTCATTTTCATCTCCATATTCTATTTTAATACCCAAAGATTCTTCAATTAGGAGAGATATATTTTTGACTTGTTTAGAATAAGAATACTGATTCTCTGGTGCAGTAGGTTCTAATGTCTCTAATTCTCCATTATATGCTAAACCTACTACAACATTTGATCCAGCAGTATTATCTAAAGTAATTGCTCCTGATGCTACAGTCTTATTAATATGTTGCATCCCATCATAATATATTGATACTGATTCCCCTTCTAAATGTGCTAAACCACTTACAACTCCTCCACTTTGTGTAGTTGTGATTGCAGAATCTAGAAACACTAAGGCATTTCTTGCCAAAGCTCCTTCAGTCGGAAACCTAGCCATTGTTTCCATATAGTATTTAACCACGCCACCTATTGTTCTTTCAACTTTCATCCATATTTGATCATGTGTACTTGTAGCTATCATTTCAATATCAGTAACTTTTGCATTTGTTCCAGATATTACATGTTCTGACCATGCTTGAAATGCAGTTTGTCTATCATAACTTAATGATAATAACCTACCATCATCCATCATCATCCAAATAACATTATTAGGTCTTTCCTGCCATACCATCTTTTTAATTGTGGAAGTTTTAATAACATCATATCCTTTAATTGATATTTTACTATTAAACCATTGGCCTTGCTGACCCTCAAATAATAGTTGTTGTACATCTTTACCACCAATTTGTGCATACATTAATGCATTAGAAACAACAACAGGAGGAGTATCTGTAGCAGAAAACGATGATTCTCTATTAATTGTAAATCTAAATGGAGTTACTACTAAATTAGTCTCTGAACCATAAAGCATATATACCCCAGCAGAAGTACCCATTGTCATCTTCTTTGATTCTGCAATCCACTTTATTTGGTCAAGAGTATCTGAATCTAAAGTAAATGTTAATGCACTTGAAGATGTAATAACTTCAATTGCTTCTCCATTTATAATAGAAGAAGGAGAATCTTGAGCAGGTAGTTCACTAGGTGCAAAGGAATAGAAGTTATTTGTCTCAGATAACCATACAGTAGAAGGTTGTAGCTTAGTTGCGGCAAATACCATTCTTTGCTGATATATCTGCGATACAGTAGGGAACCCTTCGTTTATACTAAATGCTCCTACTCTAAAATCTGTTGTGCCAGCTTCTTTATTAGTAGTTGGATGTGGCACACCAAATGCTCCAGTTCCTGTATCTTTCCCCCTGATATTACACATTTCTGTTTTTAATGTAACATTAATATTGTTTCCAGAAATAGAATTAATTATACCCCAACACCATCTTATCCCTCCTATTCTATTTAATGGTCTTGATAATGGATTTATCCTTATTAACCTTCCTGCATCATTAGCAGTAGTAAATAAATCATTACCTACAGCACTATCGTTATATACAGTTAAATTAATAGTAGTTGTTGCTGGATAAACATACCTATGTACATTTACTTTTGCATCAGCCGCAGTCTTTGACTTGAAAAGCATAAACTCTAAAGCTGAACCACCATCAGTTGAGGAAACTTGAAACGAAGTTGATGTTGTAGAT
>Ga0209709_10004527_pt1 | contig 11161 bp, 15 predicted proteins | sample ArcticOcean_MG_C_2_FD_187435 | JGI IMG/M metagenome (GOLD analysis project Ga0209709, IMG submission 187435) | Marine microbial communities from western Arctic Ocean - ArcticOcean_MG_CB4_136 (SPAdes) (version 2) | ecosystem: Environmental > Aquatic > Marine > Oceanic | place: Arctic Ocean... | reverse complement strand
GATTAAAAAAAATCCCTATCTATCTTGTATGGTTAAATAGGCCCCTTAATTGGGGCCTTTTTTTTTATATTTTTAGATATATAAGTTATTTAAAATTTTATTATGAAAACTGTTATTTTAGCCGGTGGGTTAGGCACAAGACTTGCAGAATATACCGATAAAATACCTAAGCCCATGGTTCAATTAGGTTCAAAGCCAATATTGAGTCATATCATGAATTTTTATCAATCTTATGGACATGATGATTTTATTATTGCCTCTGGTTATAAAAAAGAAATTATAAACGAATATTATAAAGATTCTAAAGAATTTAAAAATTTAAAGATTGTAGACACGGGAAAAGATACAATGACAGGAGGAAGACTCCTGAGGTTAAAATCATATTTTAATGAAGGGGAAGATTTTTTTATGACATATGGAGATGGTTTATGCTCTTTAAACTTAGAAGAGTTAGAAAAATTTCATATAAATCATAAAAAAATAGCAACCGTAACGGCAGTACACCCACCTGTAAGATTTGGTGAATTGGAAATTATAGGAGATGATGTTATAGAATTTGAAGAAAAACCTCAGGCAAAAGCTGGATGGATTAATGGTGGTTATTTTATGTTAAATTATAAAATTTTTGACTATATAAAAAACGATCAAACATTATTTGAAAAGGAGCCTATGAAAAATTTATTAAATAATAAAAACTTAAAAGCGTACAAATATGAAGGCTTTTGGAAGTGCATGGATACCTTGAGAGATAAAATTGACATAGAAAAAATATTAATTGATAAAGGACAGGCATGGAAAAAATAAAAAATTTTTATAAAAATAAAAAAATATTTGTAACAGGGGCAACAGGTTTTAAAGGTTCATGGTTATGTAGTTGGCTTTTACTCATGGGAGCAAGAGTTTATGGATCAGGTTATAGTCCAAATCAAAATAAAAATCTTTTTTATAAACTAAAACTTCAAAGAAAAATTAAACTTGGTATTTTTGATATTAGAGATCAAAAAAAGTTAGAAAAATTTATAGTTAAATCAAAACCATCAATTATTTTTCACTTAGCTGCCCAACCATTGATTATTGAATCATATTTAAAGCCTCATTCAACAATAGACATAAATGTAAGAGGCACTTTGAATATACTAGATGCTTCAAAAAAATTTAATTTTATTAAATCTGTTGTACTTATCACTTCAGACAAGTGTTACGAAAATGTAGGTAAACTTACAAGGTATAAAGAAGAAGATGTTCTAGGTGGAATAGATCCATATAGTGCATCAAAATCTTCATCTGAATTAATTATAAGAGCTTATAGGGAAAGTTTTTTTATGAATAAAAGAAAATGTGGAATTTCAAGTGCACGAGCGGGTAACGTCATTGGAGGTGGTGACTGGTCAGCAAATAGATTAATTCCAGATAGCATTAGATCGCTTTTGAATAAAAAAGTTATTTTTTTAAGAAATCCAAATTTTAATAGACCATGGCAACATGTTTTAGAACCATTAATGGGTTATTTGATTTTAGCAAAAAAACAATTTTTAGAACCAAAAAAATATTCTGATGCCTGGAATTTTGGAACAAAAAATAACTCAGTTAAAAGTGTTAAAGAAATAGTTGACTATATGGTCTCTTTTTGGGGTAGTGGAAAGATTAAAGCTAATCCTCAAAATAAATTTTATGAACAAAAGAACCTACAACTTGACATTAATAAAGCCAAAAAAAGACTAAAATGGAACCCTACATATTCAGTTAAAAAAGGTGTGAAAATAACTACAGAATGGTACATGCAAGTTTTTAAAAATAAAAAAGACCCATCTGACATCACGAATAAACAAATAATAGAGTATATGAATGAAAATAACTGGCGTTAAAAATATAGCGGCTAAAGTTTTTAAAAATCAAAAAGGTGATTTAATAAAATTTATATCAAAAAAAAATCTACATTTTAAATCTTTTGGTGAAATCTACTTTAATGAGATTAACTATAAAAAGAAAAAAGGTTGGATAAAGCATAAAAGAAACCAATGTATATTTACAGTAGCATATGGTGAAATTGATTTTAAATTAATCGATGACAGAAAAAAATCAAAAACATTTGGCAACGAGAATAACATCACACTGAACAAAAAAAAACATAGTATTCTAATTATCCCACCGGGAATTTGGTTTTCTTTTACTACACTTAAAAAAAAGTCTATTCTTGTAAATTTAATTAATAGTGTTCATTCAGACAACGAAATACTTAAATCTAATAAAATTAAAAACTACTCTATTAAGTAGATTAATTTTTATTATTTTCCCATTCTTTTTGAATGTCAATATAGGGAGAGATTCCAAAAATAGAGTTAGAGTTAGCCATATGTAATGAAAGGGACGGTATAGGTGATAAGCAAATTTCTTTTTTGCAAATTTCATTAAGATGTTTTTCAATAGGATTGTTATGACTTGTACAAGTTAATAAAAAATTATCCCAATAAATCTCTAACATTTTTTTACTAATCAAAAAGCTGCATAAAATTTTATCCAACGTTTGCCAGTGTCTGTGGCTGCCAGCTAATACATTGGTTGATCTGTCTTCCATATAAAGGAAAGGGTAGTCTGAAGGTAGCAAAATAAGATCTCTTTTTGTTTGAGAGGATATTCTTTCATAAGTTAAAACCATTTCTTCAATTAAAGTTTTTTTATGCAAGTAATCATCCTCCAAAAAGAATATTAAATCCCCGTCACTTTCCTTTCCTATTTTAAAGCATTTTAATAAACTGCTTAAGTTTCCGTATACATCTTTATTAAAATCCACGTTAATTTCAGATTTAAGTTCATTTTTATCAAAAGCAATGATAGTTGGTTTAAAATCTAATTTTGAAAAAATTTCATCAAACTTCAAGGACATTTTTTCATTATCACTTTGATCTACTATAGTTAAATAAATTTGAAATTTATTAAATTTTTTTTTAAATGAGTTAATTGAAACAACTAAAGAATTAAGAGATCTTTCAATGTATTCCTCTTTATCTCTATTAAATATTCTTTTTTTATTTTGATCTGAGATATGAACGTTAGAGTTAGTTCTAACTATGATTGATAGTTTTTCAATTTTTCTTGATATTTCTACTTTGCCAAGTGGCATAACTATGGATTTTTTGTTAACAGTTGAAAGGTCATTAAATTTTTTATTTTTTAATGACGGAAATGTAAATTGGTTTTGGTCAATTATTTCAAATCCAGCGATTCTACAGATTTTAATTAGTATTTTTTTTAGAATTTTTTTAACTAGCATTAATATGAATTTTACTTAAAATGTTCGTTTATTAAAGAATTATTAACTTATTATGAATATAAAATCATCTCAAACACTTGTCTCAGAAGCTCTAAAAATTGTTAAAACAATCACACCAGAAGACGCTTTAAAGCTATCGAATGAAGACGTGTGCAATTTAATTGATATCAGGGAAAAAGCAGAACTAGATAAAACAGGGCGTGTTGAAAACTCTAACCATATACCAAGAGGTATGCTAGAATTTTGGCTTGATCCAGAGGGCCCTTATTTTAAAAGTGGTAAACTTGATATGAATAAAGAATTGGTTTTATTCTGCGCTGGTGGATTAAGATCTGCTCTTGCAGCTAAAGCATTAAATGAAATGGGTTTTAAAAAAGTTTCACATATAGACGGTGGTTTTGCTGCGATAAGTCAAAGTGATTTTAAAATAATTTAAACTATTTGCTATACTCATCTAAGGCAAATTTTAATCGATCTTGTCCCCAAAATATTTTACCATTAACAACAAATGTTGGTGTACCAAAAATTTCTTTTTTATGAGCTACTTGAGTAACACTTTTTAATTCATCTTTTATTTCTGAGTTTTTGATACCCCTATGGAAAGCATCTGTATCAATCTTACATTTTTTAAGAAGAAACTTTAAAACTTTTTCATTAGAGACATCAAGATTATCTCTCCAATAAGCATCAAAAATAACATTCATGAATAGACTTTTATCATCATTGTTAACAAAAAGGTAACCACGCATAATATTTAAAGAGTTTAAGGGAAATTTAGAATTCCACATAAAAGTAAAATTATTTTTTTTAGCAATTAGACTGCAGTCATTTATCATATATTTTAGTTTCGGTTTGATAAAAGCTGGTGCAGTAATTCCTAATAGATTGTGAAGGCCACCCACAAGTACTGGTTTATAGTTGAAATTAATGTTTTTTTTCTTTCTGATAATTTCTATTTGTTTATGAGCAAGGTAAGAATAGGGGCTAATAAAATCAAAATAAAAATCAATTGATTTAGTCATGAAGACTTATTCGTTTTGCATAAAATATTTTTATTAACCAATAAAATGTTATGCCAATAGGCCCAATGAAATAAGTTATCAAAAGAGGAAATGACACTAATATCTTATTAATGTTAAATTTTTGTGAATCTTTTACAATCCATCCACCACAAAATAGATTTATAGATAAAAAATGTGCCCAAAATAAAATTACAAATGATCTGTCTGTGAATAAATTGCTAACTGCATCCAAACCTAGATATAGTTCAAAATTTTTAAGGAAATCATAACCATCATTAAAAAAAATATAGAGTAAATATGTATAAGCTAAACTTAAAATAAAAATTGGGAAAATGGATATTACGAAAACCTTACATATTTGTGATTGTGGAAATATTATTAATATTAACCAAAAAGGTATGATACCGAGATTTAACCAGAGAAAAAGCATCTCAATAGAAAAATACATATAAATTTGATCAATCATATTTTAGTGTATTATATTAAAAGATAACATGATTCCAATGAGAAATAGAAATAAAACATTAGAGGTTACAATGGAAGAAATGAGAAATTTTTCTTTTTCTTATATTGAAAGATATGCTCCATCTAAGCAGCAATTAAGAACTTATTTATTAAAAAAATATCTTAAAGCAAATGTGCCAAATATTAAAAAACAAGATATTACTGACCTTATTGACATTGTTTTAGTGGATCTTGAAAAAAGTAAATTTATAAGTGATAAATTTTATTCTGAGACCAAGTCACGAAGTTTAATTCAAAAGGGCAGTTCTATAAATAAAATTAGATATTATTTAATGGGAAAAGGAATTAATGATATTTACATTAAAGAAACATTAGAAAAAATTAAAGAAGATAATTCTGATCAAGATTTTTTTTCAGGAATCAAAATTTGTAAAAAAAAAAGAATAGGTCCTGCAAGAGCAGTTGACAACAGACCCTTATTTTATAAAAAAGATATTTCACTACTTGCAAGGAATGGTTTTGATTTTGAAACATCAAAAAGAATAATGGATATTGATCAATTAGAGTATTTAAAAATTATTAAACTACTTTGATTTCTTTTCCTCTTCTTTCTCTAAATCATTAACTACATTTCTTATATAGTTTTTAACAACGACAAAAACTATAAGGCCAAATATAGATACAGAAACTATTATTATCATAATTATTCTTAATTGTTCATCCATTAGAGTATATTTTTACTTCTTAGAATTAAGCTTGGGTTTTTAAATTCAGGTTTTCCATATAAAATCTCATTACCATCAAAATCAGTAACTTTACCACCAGCATGTTCAAGTATTGCATGTCCCGCAGCTATATCCCACTCACAAGCTCTTGGTTCGGCTATATATGCATCAAATTCACCTGCAGCAATAACACAAAATTTTAATGAACTTTTCATTTTTTGATATGAGGAAATTTCAAATTTTTTATGCATCTTTAAAATTTCAGGGCACAGGTCATTTGAATAGCTTACTGCCTTTATTCCTTTATAATTTTTCTGTTTATTTATTAAATCTATTTCTTGATTATTAATTAATTCATAGCTATTTGACATTCCATAGGAGTAAAAAACTCTTTTTTTAGCAGGTGCTGTTATAATTCCTATTGCTATCTTTTTGTTTATTATTAATGCAGCATTTAATGTAAATTCATCTCTATTATTTATATAATCTCTAGTTCCATCTATTGGATCTATTAACCAAAAATTTTTTAAATCTTTCTCATTTTTATTATCAGAGTTTTCCTCTGAAACAATTGGGATGTTGGGTGTTATTTCAGATATTTTTTTTGTCAAAATTTTATTAACTTCTAGGTCACCATTACTTACAGGTGTATTGTCAGATTTAATTTCTTTTGTTAAACCTGCCTTTCTTAGATCTAAAGCAACTTGGTCAGCTTTATTAAAGGTATTTATTAAAGATAGTGTTATTTTCTTAGACTCTTCAATATTCATTTATAAACTTTTTCTAATCTAATTATTTCTGAGTTAATTACTTTTTTTCCAACATTTTCAAAATTAACTGTAACTTTACCAGCAATTATTGATTGAACCTGTCCAATACCCCAATCTTTTTTGTCTCGATTAGTGACTTTGTCACCTGGTTCATAATCTAAAATCATTTAATTTACTTATAGTCAATATACTAATAAATATCATTAAATATGACAATATTGAATTCAATTGGAATAGCCAAAAAACCAAAAGATACTTTAATCGTTGTTGCGATGTCAGGTGGAGTAGATTCTTCAACTGTTGCAGCCATGATGAAGAAAGAAGGATATAACATTATAGGCATAACTTTAAAACTTTACAACGACAGTAAAGAGACCACTTCTTCCAAGCAGTGTTGTGCTGGTCAAGATATTATGGATGCTAAAAGAGTAGCTGATAAATTAAAAATAGAACATAGAATACTTTATTACCAAAATAAATTTAAAGAAGGCGTGATTGATAACTTTATTGATAGCTATCTAAATGGAGAAACACCTATACCCTGTGTTCAATGTAATAAAACTGTTAAATTTACAGATCTATTTGAAGAGGCAAAAAAATTAAAAGCTGATGCTTTAGTAACTGGTCATTATGTTAAAAGCATTACTTCAGAAAAAAATACAGACATGTACAGAGGTATAGATTTAAATAGAGATCAAAGTTATTTTTTATTCAACACTACAAAAGATCAACTAAATTTTTTAAGATTTCCCTTAGGTGACCTTCTTAAAGATGAAACTAGAAATATTGCAAGAGAACTAGATCTTAATGTTGCTGACAAACCTGACAGTCAAGATATTTGCTTTGTACCAAATGGAGATTATGCATCGGTCATAGAAAAATTTAGACCAAACTCATTCAGTAAAGGAAATATTAAGAATTTATCAGGTGAAGTGATTGGTGTTCATGAAGGAATTATCAACTATACAATTGGCCAACGAAAAGGAATAGGGATTTCAAATAAAAATCCTCTCTATGTATTAAAGATTATTGCGGATAAAAATGAAATAATAGTTGGTGCCAAAGAACATTTAGTAAAAACTAAAATTAATTTAAAAGATTTAAATATTATAACTAATGATCAGAATGACTTTGAAAAAGATCTATTTGTAAAAGTAAGATCTACTGGAAGACTGATTAAAGCTAAAATAGATATTACCAATACTACTGCAAATGTTGATTTACTGGAAGAAGAGCATGGAATAGCACCAGGACAAGCATGTGTTTTTTATTCTAAAAATAATTATGGTTATAAAGTTCTAGGTGGAGGATGGATTATTTTATGATTAATTCAATAGATCCAAATATCACAACCAATGAATGAATGAATTAATTTTTCTTCTTCCACATAAAATAAGTCAATAAGTAAAAAGTGATAACACCTAAAAAGTAATCCCATTCAAGCGCATGCTTTATAAACTTGAATTTATCTCCTGGCCAACTAATTAGAGGTACTGAAATAATTGCAACAGCTATTAATAACGAAACTAATATTAATTTTAATCTTAAAATTTTAATATTAATAAAATTAATTAATTTATCTTTAAAAGAATAGAGCGCTATGACAAGATAGGTCTGTGCAGTAACTTCAAAGATAATAAAGATTAGCATTATTACTCTTCTAAATAATTTGTACAAATCATTATCAAATGTTATTCCTAGAAATATTGAATGAATAGTTAGAGCTATTGCCGAACCTACTCCAAAAAAAATAATTTTTTTAATATGTTTATAATTTGTATTAAAATTTAATATTATATCTTTATTGAAATACCAATACTTGACTAATAAAAAAGAAGTTAAAAACATTGCAGGTTTAAAAATTAACCAATTTGGAAATGGTCTAGCAGCCCTGCTAATAGATAAACCTCCATCAAGATAGGGCCATAATGTATTGTGAACTATATCTTCTTGATTTGGGAATAGTTCATGAAATTGGGTAATTAGGACTAAGCAAGCATTAACTGCTAGAAATGGGATAATAAATACCCAGATACTAATGGACTTAACTTTTTGAATCTTATCCATCTAAAGAATTACTTTTTCTTATTTTTTCTTTTAGCTCTTCTTTTTTTAGAGCCCTGTTTTCTACGACCTCTGTGTTTTTTTGGGTAACCCATATTATCCTATTTATAATTATTTATTGACGTAATTCGAGGGATATAGCATTGTCCTATTAACTTATCAAATTTTTTATGACTAAATCATTCAAGACTTTTCTAAAACATACAGCAAAAGATTACCATAATCAGTCAGTTAACCCCCCTGTAGTGCGTGCTTCGACTATTATTTTTAAATCTATGCAAGATATTAGGAAAATGCAGGATAAAGCCAAAAAAAACCCAACAGGTGGTCACTTTGATTATGGTAGACAGGGTACCTCTACCACCCACATTCTTTCACAAATATTGAAAAAAATGGAAGAGTGTTACCATGTGTTCTTAACACCAACGGGTTTCGGCTCAGTTTTTTTAGCAATCTTTAGCGTTGTAAGACCAGGAGATGAAATAATTGTAGCTGACCCAACATATTCTCCAACAAGAATATTAACACAAGATTTTTTAAAAGAATTTAATATTAAAACAACTTTTTATAATCCACATGATTTAAAAACTTTAGAAAAAAATATTACAAAAAAAACAAAATTAATATTTGTTGAAAATCCTGGTAGTAATTCTTTTGATTTTCAAGATTTAGGCAAAATAATATCGATAGCAAAAAAGAATAAAGTTTTAACTGCAATAGATAATACTTGGGGAACTCCATATTTTCTTAAACCAATTCCATTAGGTTTTGATATGTCAATTGTATCAGCTACCAAATATTATTCAGGACACTCAGATGTAATGGGTGGAAGCCTTGCTGTTAATAAAAAAGTTTTTAAAGATGTTGATAAAGCAAATAAAGTTACAGGACTAAGATTAGGACCAGATGATGCATATTTGATAACAAGAGGATTAAGAACTCTTGATATTCGCTTAGATAAACACGAGAAGAACTCAAAAGAAGTAGCTGAGTTTTTATCTAAATATAAAAATATAAAACTTTTATATCCGCATAAAAAAGATTCATTTAATTTTAGAATGTGGAAGAAATATTACTCAGGTGCTTCAGGATTAATGGGTCTTAAGATTAAATCAAAAAATAAAAGTTTAGTAATTAAATTTGTTAACTCTTTAAAATTATTTGGCTATGGTTACAGCTGGGGTGGTTTTGAAAGTTTAGCTTTGTATCAAGATAAAAGAGAGCAAGGTAACAGACAATATCTAAAATTGGCAAATGATGAACATTTAGTAAGACTTCATATTGGTTTAGAAGACCCAAAAGATCTCATTGAAGATTTGAAAAAATCTCTTAAATTTATTAAATGAGTTCTGAAAAATTTATAAAAAATAAAACTGCCTTAATAACTTTGATTGCAGCCTGTATAGTTGTTATGATTTCACTTGGTGTTAGACAGACTTTTGGCCTATTTTTCATGGATTTTAATAAAGACTTAGATATCTCAATAACCCAATCTGGATTAGCAATAGGTATTCAGATGTTAATGTGGGGTTTAACAGGTCCTATATTTGGAGCTATTGCTGATAAATATGGTGGACACAAAGCAATTTGTTTAGCTTTTGTTTTTTATATTTTAGGAATTTATTTTTTATATACTGGTCCAAATACTGGAATTTTTTTTCAAATAGATTTAGGACTTTTGGTTGGAATAGGATTGGGTGGTACTGCAATAAGTATTCCAATGTCAATTGTTGGAAAACATTTTCCATTATCCAATAGAACTATTGCTATGAGCATTGTAACTGCTGTTGGTTCATTGGGGTACTTTATATCTCCACTTTATACGAGTTATTCGTTAATTAAAAATGGATGGGTGGACACGTTATTTATATTTACAATATTTCTATTTATAGGACTTGTAGTTGCTTTTTTTGTTAGATCTCCTTCATTAGCTCAATCCATTGAAAAACCTAACGATCAAAGTACTTTTGATGCTTTAAAAGAGGCCTTTAAAAACAGAAGCTATATACTGCTTACATCTGGTTTTTTTGTATGTGGTTTCCACATAACACTAGTTGGAACCCATGTTCCAAAATATGTAATTGATAGAGGTTTAGAAAGTTGGACAGCTGCTGCAATTTTATCTTTAATTGGATTATTTAATATATTTGGTTCTCTGTTAAGTGGATATCTTTCTACAAAAATTAGTAAAAAAATTATTTTAAGTTCTATTTATACATTAAGGGGTGTTTCAATAATCTTATTTATCTTCTTACCAGCAAGCAATATCAATGCATTTATCTTTGGTGCAAGCTTTGGTTTTTTATGGCTATCAACGGTGCCAGCAACAAGCGGTATTGTCGCTCATATTTTTGGAACAAAATATTTAGGTGTATTATATGGAATAGTTTTTTTAAGCCACCAAGTAGGCTCATTCTTTGGTGCATTTTTAGGAGGCCTGTTTCATGACTTATATGGTTCATATGATTACGCTTGGTATTTAGCAATTGCATTATCTATTTTTGCAGCAATAATACATTTACCGATTAAGGAACAGGCAGTTTTAAGATTAAAAACAGAATAATAAATTGATTAAGAAAAATTACCTAGAAAATTTAAATAACTCAAAAAAACCTTTTATTATTTATAAGTCAAATAAGGGGTTTGATTTATACACAGATTTTTCAAAAAAAATTATTTTAACAAAAAATAATATTGAAAAATTTATTAATCAGAGCACTAAATTAAAATCTAAAAAGAAAGAAACAGATTTATTCATTGGTTTTTTTGGATATGAAATTTTAAATAATTTAATAGGTATTAAAATAAAAAAACAAAAAGGTCTAAAATTTCCAAAGGGTGTTT
>Ga0209709_10004526_pt1 | contig 11162 bp, 13 predicted proteins | sample ArcticOcean_MG_C_2_FD_187435 | JGI IMG/M metagenome (GOLD analysis project Ga0209709, IMG submission 187435) | Marine microbial communities from western Arctic Ocean - ArcticOcean_MG_CB4_136 (SPAdes) (version 2) | ecosystem: Environmental > Aquatic > Marine > Oceanic | place: Arctic Ocean... | reverse complement strand
GAAATAGGGATAAAATTGCACCTAAGCTAAATTGCCATTCAAATCTTATCCATATATAAAATAACATAGCTGCCAAAGATAGTGCAATAGCGACAACGCCAGATTTTAATAGTTCAGCACTAACTTTTGGACCAACATTTTCTACCCTTCTAAAATTAAAAGAACCACCTATTGAAGATGTTAAATCCTTTTTAATAATCTCAATGGCATTGGCACTTGTATCTTTTTTCTCAATTTTAATTAAAAAGTCATTTTCATTACCAAATTTTTTAACATTAAAATCACCTAAATTCATTTTGCTAAAAGATTGTCTTAAAGATGTAACGTTAATGCTTTTATCATTAGCTCTTAACTCTATTAAAGTTCCACCTTTAAAGTCTACACCAAAATTGAGACCTTTAAAAAATAACAATAGAATAGATATTATAACTAAACTTAGTGAAATAAGGTTAAATAATTTGTAAAATTTGTTAAAATTAATCATTTATATTAACTTATCCTTGTCTTTATTTCTTACCACATAAAGACCAGTTAGCATTCTTGCAATAAAGTATACCGAAAATAATGTAGTAAAAATCCCAACTGCTAAAGTCACTGAAAAACCTTTAACTGGCCCAGAGCCCATAATAAATAAAATGATAGCTGCAATTAGTGTTGTTATATTTGCATCTATAATTGCAGTTTTTGATTTAACATAACCAGTATCAAAAGCTATTATATTGTTTTTTTCTTTTTTACACTCTTCTTTAATTCTTTCAAAAATTAATACATTTGCATCAACAGCCATTCCAACAGTTAAAATAATACCTGCTATACCTGGCAATGTTAATGTTGCTTCAAATAATGTTAGTATACCTACCAGAAAGAATAAATTAACCAAAAGTGTTACATTAGCTATCAAACCAAATATTTTATATTTAAAAAACATAAAAATAATAACCAATAAAAAACCTATAAATAAAGCAATAACACCAGCGTTGATTGAGTCCTGACCAAGATCAGGTCCTACAGTTCTTTCTTCAATTATGTTTAGTGGTGCTGGTAAAGCCCCTGACCTTAATAATAAAGCTAAATCTGTTGCTGATTGAAATGTAAAGTTACCACTAATCTGACCATTTCCACTTGCAATTACACTCTGTATAGTTGGTGCACTAACAATTTTTCCATCTAAAACAATTGCTAACTGTTTACCAACCCCTGTACTTGTTGCTTTACCAAACCTTTTTGCACCCACCCTATCAAGAGTAAATGATACTACTGTTTCATTTGTTTGGTTGTTCATTTGTGGTTGAGCATCTAGTAAGTTTTCACCATTTAAAATTATTCTTTTACTAACCATTGCCTCTCTCATGCCGTCTTCAAATTGAAGAATTTCAGTACCAAAAGTGTCATTCTTATTCTGAGTAACAAATCTAAAAGTTAGGTTTGCAGTTTTACCTAGTAGAGATTTTATTCTCATAGGATCATCCAAACCAGGAAGTTCTACAAGAATTCTATTATTACCTCTTTTTATTATATTTGGTTCATTTGTTCCAACCTCATCAACTCTTCTTCTGACAATTTCTAGAGCTTGATCTTGTGAAGAAGTTTTGATTTCAATAAGTCCATATTTAGAAAGTGATAGTGTAAATTTGTCATCTTCTCTTATTACTTCAAATTGATGTGATTTATACTGGTCGTAATAAGGATTAATCTCACTCTCTTTATCAAGAAATAAGGTTTCAACTGAACCAACATCCATTGCAGGAACAGTAAAAACTATTGTTTTATTTTGTATTCTTAAATCATTAAAATTAATTTTTTTATTCTTTAGAAAATTTCTTATAGCAGTGGTGGTGTTTTGTAGTTTTTGTATTTCAACAGGTTCATTATCTATCTCAAGCAATAAATAAGAGCCTCCCTGCAAGTCAAGGCCAAGGTTTATTCTTTTCGAGATAAAGCTATTTTCAGGATCTTGAAAATTGGAAGAAGCTATAAAAATAAAAAAAAGTGATATTAGAGCAACAGAAGTAATTCTTAAATTAGAAAAATATAACACTTAAATTTAATGTTATTTTTTTAATTCTGGGGCATTCATCAAAGCTTGGATTCCTGTAGATTTAATTACTTCTACTTTCACATTCTCAGCAATTATGACTTCAGCTCTTTCGTCGTCAACAATTCTTTCGATTGTACCAATTATACCTGCAGATGTTACAATTTTATCTCCTCTTTTTAAGTTCTCAACCATAGACTTATGTTCTTTAACTTTTTTTTGTTGAGGTCTTATTAAGAAAAAGTAAAAAATAACGAAAATTAAAATTAATGGTATAAATTGGCCTATTCCTTGATCCATGTTTCTCCTTTATTAAAGTGAATACTTACAACATCTAACTAATTAAAACAACTTTAAATCTTATTGATTTTTTTAAGATTATTCATGTAAGGCTGTAAAATATCTGGAATATTAATAGACCCATCTTCTTGCTGGTAATTTTCTAATATGGCAATAAGAGTTCTTCCTACAGCTAATCCACTACCATTTAAGGTGGAAACTAAAACAGTTTCTTTATTGTCATTTTTATATCTGGCTTTCATTCTTCTGGCTTGAAACGACCCACATGATGAACAGCTTGAAATTTCTCTGTACTTGTTTTCAGACGGTAACCAAACTTCAATATCATAAGTTTTTTCAGCACTAAATCCCATATCACCTGAACATAAAATAATTTTTCTATAAGGAAGTTTTAAAAAATCTAAAATTTTTGTAGCACAATTAGTCATTCTATCTAATTCTTTCATACATTGATTTTGCTCTACTATACTAACCATTTCAACTTTATAGAATTGATGTTGTCTAATCATACCTTTTGTATCTTTTCCATAGCTACCAGCCTCTTTTCTAAAGCATGGTGTTGAAGCAACCAATCTCATCGGTAAATTTTTTATATCAACAATTTGATCCTTAACCATATTTGTTAAAATAACTTCTGCTGTTGGTATTAAAAACTTCCTATCAGTAGAATCTTCTAATTTTAATTCAAATTGATCGTTATCAAATTTTGGTAATTGACCAGTACCAAACATGGTATTGTCAGTTACTATTAATGGTGGCGAAATTTCTTTATATCCATTATCATTAACATGGGTATCAAGCATAAAGTTAGTCAATGCTCTCTCTAGAAGTGCCAACTTATCCTTAACAAAAACAAATCTAGAACCTGTGGTTCGAGTTGCTAAATCAAAATCAAGCATATTCAATTTTTCACCTAATTCGTAATGTGATTTAGGTTTAAATTTAAATTCAGGAATTAAGCCAGATTTTAAAATTTCCACATTAGCACTTTCATCTGGACCTACAGGAACATCACCATGAGGAATATTTGGTATTGTTGATAACAATCTATCAAGCTCATCTTTAATATCTGATTGTAGTTTTTTAATTTTTTCTATTTCAATAGAAATATCTTTAGATTTTTGAAAAAGTTTTTTATCTTTTGATTTTGAAATATCTTTTTTTTCTTTTTCTAAAGTTTCTTTTTTTTGAATATACTTACGATTATCTTCATCTAATATAATAATTTTATCTACATCAATTTTTAAAAATCTTTTTTTTAAAGAATTTCTAAAACTATGAATATCTCTTTTTATATCTTTAATATTATGCATTTTTATTATTCTTTTTTTCGATAATACTTACAGAAAATATAGATAATTCATATAAAATCAACAATGGTATAGCCAAACCAATCTGTGTGATCGGGTCTGGTGGTGTTAATAAAGCTGCTACAGTAAAGATTATAACAACAACATACTTTCTTCTTTCTTTTAAAAATTTAGCATCAACTATACCTATTCTAGCCAACAAACTAAGGACCACAGGAAGTTGAAAGCTAATACCAAATGCAAAAATTAATTTCATTATTAAAGATAGGTATTCATTAACTTTAGCTTCTAACTGTATTGGCAAGCCTGTTGATAAACCACTACTTTCAAATGAAAGAAAAAATTTAATTGCTAGTGGCATTATCAAATAATACACAAGCATTCCTCCCAAAAAAAATAGTATCGGTGTAAGAATTAAATAAGGAACAATTGCTATTTTTTCATGTTTATAAAGTCCTGGAGCAATAAATTTCCAAATCTGCATTAGAATAAATGGACAGGTAACAAAAAATGCTGCAAAAAATGAAACTTTAAGATACGTTAAAAAAGTTTCTTGTAGTGCGGTAAATATTAATCTTCTTTCAGTACCATCATCTTTTACTGCTTTTGCATATGGTTCTACGAGGAAACCATATAAGTTTTCCGCGTAGAAATAACATCCTATAAAAAAAATAATTAAAAAAATAAAAGATTGAATTAATCTTTTTCTTAATTCAGCAAGGTGACTTACAAAACCACCATCATTTTCAGGTTTTGTCATTATTTTTGATTTTGATTTTTGATTCTTCTGTATCTATTTCGTTGATATCAAGATCTGCCACTTCATCCTGAATATTACTAATGTATCTCTTTGCAGATCCAATCCAAGATCCCGTTTTTTTAAGCATGATAGGAAAATCCTTTGGACCTATTACAACTATAGCAACAACAATTACTATTATTATCTCAAACCAGCCAATAGTGGGCATTTGATTTATTCTTTATCTTTTGTGTTTTGATTATTTTCAGAAATATTTTTAGGCTCTTCATTCTCATCTGGAAGGTCTGTGGCCATTCCTTTTTTAAAGCTTTTAATACCTTTGGCTACGTCACCCATTAAACTAGATATTTTACCTCTGCCAAACAATAACACAACAAGTACGACTACTATTGCAATTTGTCCAAATCCAAAATTTCCCATATATAAAATATAACCTATTTAGTAAATTAATTAAAGTATCTTATTGCTTATCTTCATCATTGTTTAATGTGCCACTTAACATTTCATCTATATTTTCATAGATATTTTCTTTTTTTTCTTCTTGTTTCTCTTTATAGAATTTTCCAGTACCGAAAATAGCGTTGTCTATATTTGAGCTATCAATTAAGCCTGCTGAGCCCAACTCATCTACCGTTGGAAGATCTGATAACTTTTGTAAACTAAAATGACTTAAAAAATCATCAGTAGTTGCGTATTGAATAGGTTTTCCAGGAACATCTTTTCTTCCTTTTGGCTTCACCCAATTTAGTTCCATTAAAATTTGCAGAGTATTTGTACCAAAAGCAACACCTCTAATTTCTTCAATTTCAGCTCTAGTAACGGGTTGATGATATACAATAATCGCTAAAGTTTCTATTGCTGCTCTTGATAGTTTTTTTTCAACAGTTTTTTCTTGAGACATCAAGTTGGATAAATTTCCAGCTGTTCTAAAAGACCACTTCTCAGATATAGAGACCAAATTAATTCCTCTTGGTTTGTATTCCGTTTGAAGTTTTTTTAGAGATTTTAACACATTTATTTTTTTTGAAATTTTTGTTTCAATTGTATCAACATCAAGTGGTTCTGCAGCAGCAAAAATTATTGCTTCAATTTCTCTTTCACCAATATTCAATTTTGAGGGAAATGAAAATATATTATCTTTTAAATTTTTTTTTGTTTTAATTTTTGTCATTTAATTTCTTTAATGTAAATATTATCATATAAGTTTTTTTGTTTAATGGTAATATTGCCTTCTTTGACAAGTTCTAATGAACCAGAAAAAATTCCAGCTTTACCTGTTTTTTTATTTTGTAAACCACTTTTAAAATGTTTTGGAATTAAATCATTAATATTTTTCCAATCAGTTAAACTTCCGAAGTATTCTTTGATTCTTTTGATACCATCTTCAGTTGTAAATACAGGTAATTTAGGAATATTTATTCTATGAAAGTCTTTAGTCATAACTATTGATGAATAAGCTTTTAATAAATCATAAAGAGTAAGTTTATACTCAGTGCTATAAATTGATCTAATATTTCCCCTGATACCCCTCATATAGATATCTTTGCCCAATCTTTTTCTCTTTAACATTTGGTCTGAAAGTAAACGAATTAATTCTAGTTTTTTTAATTGAAGTTTTAATGCTTCAGCAACTTCTAAAACTTTAAATTCTTCCTCAGGATTGCTTGGTAATAGAAGTTTTGATTTTAGATAAGTTAACCACGTGGCCATCAATAAATATTCAGATGCGATTTCTAAATTAAGATTTTTTTCACTTATAATATATTCATGAAATTGATCAGCTAGCTTAGTAATTGAAATATCTTCCAGGTCTACCTTTTGTGCTTTTGCTAGATCCAATAGAACAACTAAAGATCCTTGATAGTTGGCTAAATCAACATTAAAATTATTAGAATCAATACCTTGCATTCTAAATACTAACTTAAAATTTTATAAAATTGTGATGTTTTTTTAATTATAAATTTAGATAACAGTGGTGAGTTTTCGGCAACAATGATCATTTCTTGATAATTACCATTACAGTGTAAAACTAAATTACAGCCAGCACTAAAAGCTTTAAGGGTATTTTGTTTAGTTGAGTATTTTAAGCTCTTCATTGAGATGTCGTCAGACATTAAGATGTTATTGAATTTAATAATTTTTCTAATTAAGTGTATAACTTTTTTTGAATGAGTTGTTGTATATAAAGGATCTATGTCTTCATAAATAATGTGTGCTGTCATTGCTAAAAAACATTTTTTATTCTTAAATGCTGAAAAATCATTTTTAATCAATTCTTTATATTTAGTCTTTATTATTGGAGTCAGTTTGTGGCTATCACCTTTTGCAAGACCATGTCCAGGTATATGTTTAATAACTGTGCCTATTTTATTTTTATGAAAACTTTTAATACAAACATCACCTATTTTAGAAACGAGTCTAAAGTCATTAGAAAAAGAACGATCACCAATTATGTTGCTAGCACCCTTAGCCCTAACATCTAAGACAGGTAGAGTGTTAATATTAGCACCAATTAATTTAAGTAAATGTGAAGTTTTATTAACAAAAATGTTATAATAATAATCAAATTTTTTTTTATCTTTTTTGTAAAGTTTTCCAAAGTACTCACCAGTTAATCGATCTGTATTTAAAAAAAATTTTAATCTGTTAACCCTTCCACCCTCTTGATCGATTAAAATAGGGTAATTTTTATCATTAAAAATTTTTTTTATTTCGTCAGTAAGTTTTTTAATTTGGGGTATAGATGCAATATTTCTTGAAAAAAGAATAATTCCCCAGGGTTTATATTTCTTAATAAATTTTTTCTCATTTTTTGATAATGATGTTGATTTAATACCTGTTATAAAAGACCTTCTATTGTTCATTATTACTAATAAGTTTCCAAAAATTGTAATTTTTCTTATTTTTATCAATAGTTTTTTCAACATATTCAACGACATTATTCGTGTCACTAGTTAATAAAATTAAATTCTGAGAATAATCAATAATTTTTTCATCAATATTTTTTAATGATCTGTATGAATTTTTTTTATTATTATCTGAAAAATAATATCTCAATGTTAAAAAAAGAGATAAAAAAATTATCAGTATATAAAATAAATATTTTAATTCTTTTACCATTACATTTTTTCAGGAGTGCTAACACCCACTATGTCCATTCCAGATCTTACTACATGGGAAATAACTTTTAACAAAACTAGCTTACTGTTAGGTATTTCTTTTTTATCATTAATAAATCTTTTGCTTGGGTCATCTTTACCCATATTCCAATACGAGTGAAATTCAGAGGCAAGTTCATAAAGATAAACAGGTATTCTATGAGGCTCTAATCTTAAACTTGCTACTTCAATACATTTTGGCCATTCTGCAATTTTTTTTAAAATTCTTATTTCATCTATGTTGTATTCAAAATCATAATTATCAATATTCAAATCTTTGTTTATATCTAAATTAACATTTCTAAAAACTGAGGATATTCTTGCGTAACAATATTGAACATAATAAAGAGGGTTGTCTTTTGATTTTTCTTTAACTTTAGCGAAATCAAAATCTAATTCAACATCGCTACTTCTATTTAGCATAATAAAACGGGTGGCATCTTTTCCAACTTCTGATATTAAATCTTCAACAGTTATATAATCTCCTTTTCTTTTTGACATTTTAAAAGGTTTTCCATCTTTAATAAGCTTAACTAACTGACTTACTTTGCAAACTAGCTTTTTTTTATTACCAGAGAGAGCTTCAACAACCGAAGTAATTCTCTTTATATATCCAGTGTGATCAGCACCAAGTATGTTGATAAGTAAATCATAGCCTCTGTTTAATTTGTTATTGTGATAAGCAACATCACTCGCAAAATAAGTCCAAGACTTATCAGATTTTTGTAAGGCCCTATCCTTATCATCACCGAAATCTGTTGATTTAAATAAAAGTTGTTCTCTTTCCACCCAATTTTTATTGTCATCTCCTTTTGGTGCCTTAATTTTTCCCTCGTACACTAAGTTTTTATCTTTCAAATGCTGAATAACTTTCTCCACCTCTTTATTCAAAACTATTTTAGTTTCACTAGCAAACTTATCGTGAACTATTCCTAAATTAGCTAAATTATTTTTAATTAATTTCAGAGACTCAGCTACAGATAATATTGTTAGTTTTTCAGATATATCTTCAAATTTATCAAAATTTAAATCTTTATTGTCACTAATAATACTGTTTGCAATGTCAATTAAATAGTCCCCAGGATATAGATCTGGATTTTCAATAGGAAATTTTTCATTACTAAGAATTTCCTTTATTCTATAAAAGATAGATTTTGTAAAACTTAAAATTTGGTTACCATAATCATTTACATAATATTCTTTTGAAACATCATGTTTATTAAATATTAGAATATTAGAAATCACATCACCTAAAATTGCACCTCTACAATGACCGACATGTAATGGACCCGTGGGGTTTGCAGAAACAAACTCTATAAGGTATTTTTGTTTTTTTGACTTAATATTTGCACCAAAATTTTTATAATTTTCATTAACATTTTTAATAAAATTGTTCCAATATATTGCTTTGAATTTAATATTAATGAATCCAGGTTTAGCTACAGATATAGTTTCAATTTTTTCATCATCACTTTTGATTAAGTCAATCAAAGTGTTTGCAACATCAATTGGAGATTTTTTGTTAGCCTTTGATAGTACCATGGCAACATTTGTTGATATATCGCAGTCAAAATTTGACGGAGCAATATCTACATTAATTCCATTTAAGGATTCAGACAATTCAAGGGCACCTTCTTTATTTAATCTTTTTATTAAAATTATTATCTTATCTAAGTAGAGATCAAAAATGTTCATTAAATACTTTTGTGTAAATTTATTGCATATCTATCCGTCATACCTGAAATAAAATCAGCAATTGCTCTATTTGTATCATTCTTCAGTTGATCAGTAGCTATAAATTTTTTAGGTTTATTTTTAATTTTATAAAAAAGTTTATTAATAATTTTTTTCCCCTGGTTGTTCTTTAATAATACTTTTTTATTATTATACATTTTGCTTCTTAAAAAAAATCTAACTTCTTTTTCGATGTTTAAGAATTTATTAGAAAAACATACTATTGTATCATTTAATTGATTCACATCCCTTAAAGATTTAATCTTATTAATTTTTAAATTATTTTTTGTATTTTTAATTAAATCCCTAACCATTAAATCAATTGAATCTCTTATAATTTGATATATCAAAATATCTTTATTATTACTTTTAATATTTTTCTTGTGAGATTTATAAATATCTTTAAAAAAATTAATTTCAATTAAGTCATTCAAGTTAAACATTTTGGCTCTAATTCCATCCTGTATATCATGATTGTTGTAAGCTATATCATCGGAGATTGCTGATATTTGAGCCTCTAATGATCCTGAGTTAGTAAAATTTATTTTATTATTAAAACTTTTTAATCCAATCAGCTTGTTAACTATAGAGAGATCTTTGATAGGTCCATTGTGTTTTAATAGTCCATCTAAAGTTTCTAATGTTAGGTTAAGGCCTTTGAATTTAAGATATTTGTGCTCAAGAAACATTATAATTCTTAAAGTTTGAAGGTTGTGATCAAAGCCACCAAAATTAGACATACATTCACTTAAAGCATTTTCTCCTGCATGGCCAAATGGTGTATGACCTAAGTCATGAGCTAAACTTAAAGTTTCAGCTAAATCATCATTTAAACCTAGGTGTTTAGCAATAGATCTTGCTATTTGTGCGACCTCAATCGAATGTGTAATTCTAGTTCTATAGTGGTCACCCTCCGTATTAACAAAAACTTGAGTTTTATGCTTTAGTCTTCTGAAGGATGCACTGTGAATAATTCTATCTCGATCTCTTTGAAATGGAGTTCTATAAAGTGAATTAGCTTCTTTAAAAATGCGACCTTTACTTTTAGATAGAGCAAGATTTGAGTAATTATTCATACTTTAAATTCAATAAATTGATATTATATTAGTAATATCAGTGTTGTTATATGATTAAAGAAATTAAATTTACAGAAAAAGCTATAAAACAGATTAATAATTTGTTGTCAAAGAAAGATCCTGGCTCATTTTTTAGAATCGCTATTAAAGGTGGTGGTTGTTCAGGCTTTCAATATGAATTTACTTTTGACAAAGAATTGGCTGCAGATGATTTAAAACATGAAAATATTCTTATCGATAAAACTTCAGCAGATTTACTAAAGGGTTCTGAGGTTGACTTTGTTTCTGAACTAATTGGTGATCAATTCAAGATCTCAAATCCACAAAGCAAGTCTTCTTGTGGTTGTGGTGTTTCATTTTCAGTATAATGATTATTACATCTTGGAATGTAAATTCTGTTAGGGCAAGAATTGAAAATATTAAAGAATATCTACAAAAATTTTCTCCCGATATTGTCATGATGCAGGAAATTAAAACTCAAGATGAGACTTTTCCATATGATGATTTTTCAGCATTAGATTATGAATGTCATGTATTTGGTCAAAAAAGTTATAACGGTGTAGCAATCATTTCTAAACATAAATTAGAAAATGTCAGATTAGATTTGATTAAAGATAAGTTAAAACAATCTAGAATTATTTCAGCAGAATTAAAGCATAAGAAGAAACAGATACAAATAATTAATATTTACACACCAAATGGTAACCCGGTTGATACGGAAAAATATTCTTACAAAAAAGAATGGTTAGATAGTTTAATTAAACAACTAAAAACTCTCTCAAAAAAAAA
>Ga0209709_10004524_pt1 | contig 11164 bp, 11 predicted proteins | sample ArcticOcean_MG_C_2_FD_187435 | JGI IMG/M metagenome (GOLD analysis project Ga0209709, IMG submission 187435) | Marine microbial communities from western Arctic Ocean - ArcticOcean_MG_CB4_136 (SPAdes) (version 2) | ecosystem: Environmental > Aquatic > Marine > Oceanic | place: Arctic Ocean... | reverse complement strand
TCGAAATCGATGTCACCGAGAACGTTAAGATTAAAGCCGGTGGCTGTAATTATTACGTCTGCTTCTAAGACGTCACCTGACTTAAGTAAAATGCCGTTTGATTGGAATGTCTGAATCTCATCGGTTACGACTGAAGCAGTGCCATCAGCGATTCTTTTAAAAAGATCACCATCAGGAACAAAAGCAATGCGCTGATGCCAAGGTCGATAGCTAGGAGTGAAGTGTTGATCAATGTCGTAATCATCTGGTAGGAATTGTTTGATCCCTTTGAAAAGTTCAGCTTTAACGAGCTCGGGGTGCTCTCGAGACATTTGGGCAATTTTTTCTTGTTCAAGAAGTATTTTTTTCCGTACTATCTCATGCACCCATTCCTCAGGAATCTCTAACTCGCGGAGCATGTCAGCGACTTCAATCGCATTTCTGCCAGTGGCGAAATACGTCGGTGATCTTTGCAGCATGGTGATGTGGCTGCATTTCTCAGCCATTGCAGGAATCAGTGTTGCCGCTGTAGCGCCGGACCCGATCACGACAACTTTTTTTCCGCTGTAATCGAAGTTCTCAGGCCATGTCTGGGGATGGATTATGTCCCCTTGGAAATCTTGTACTCCGGGCCAGGAAGGCGTATATCCTTCAGAGTGCCGATAGTACCCTTGGCACATCCACAAAAAATTGCATGAAAAGTTGAGCTGTTCGTTACTGTCGCTAACCGTGACAGAAAGTAGCCACATTTTTTCTTCGGTAGACCAAGAAGCCGATGAAATTGCGTGCCCGTAACGAATATGGGAAGCAAGTTCGTTTTCCTCAATGACTTCGCCCATATATTTTGTAATCTCAGCTGCTGTAGCTATCGGTGCGCTGGTCCAAGGTTTAAAACGATATCCAAAAGTGTATAGATCACTGTCTGATCGAATACCAGGGTATTTGTGGGTGCGCCAAGTTCCGCCGAAACTATCTTGTGCTTCTAGAACAGCAAAAGATTTGTCGGGGCATTGATCCTGCAAGTGATAGGCACCCCCGATTCCAGATATTCCAGCGCCGACAATAAGGACATCGAAATGTTCTGTCAGATTGGTAGCTGACGCAGCTGAATGTTCGCCTGTCTTAGAATTACCCATGTCGTTGCACCTCGCTGAGTCTGGCTGACCCTTCGAAGACTAATGCCGCTAGACGGTGATAGCGATATAAGACAAATAATTGAGAGCAATCCGGATAAGAAGTTGTTCAAATATTAGAAGTAAGCACAGTCAGAGATATAGATACACCGCATCTTCTTGATGCCTTTGACCTTACAGAAGAGCGTCGCTTCTCTCAATCTTGACGAGGTAATACCTATTGAGACTGTCTTGGCAATAGGTATTTGTGAAGCTTAATTAATTTAAAAATTCAAGTGTGTTGCAAGGCCAGAAGGAAGATCTGTCACTGCGAATTGTTAAGATCCTTAGGTCAAAAAATACTAGTGTGTGGGGATGATAGAAGGCCAGCACGCGATGGTGAAGGAGCTCTAGTGAAATCCACTGAATACGAAAAGTTGTTTCAAAAAAATACGGCGCTTATCACTGAGTTAGCCAAAGGTAATCTTGATGCCTCAGTCCCAGCCATGGCAGCTTGGACGTTGAGAGAATTAACTGTCCACGTAGGTGGAGTTTGGGCGTTTGTCAGCAGATCGGTGGCCCAAGGTAGCTCGATTGACCCAAACCACGGGGTAGCGACATGGGGTATGGCTCAAGACAACCGCCCAACTACAGAAAATCTTGCTGAGTGGCATTCACTTGAGGCACAAAATCTCCAAAAAGTTATTTATTCTCTGAAGCCAGACCAAAATGTGTGGTCCTCAAACTTGACGGACCCGACAGCTAGCTACTGGATGCGGCGAATGTGTGTAGAAGCAGCGATTCATCGTTGGGATGCTCAATCAGTTACTAATTCCGAAAGTGAAATAGATGCTGACCTGGCTATTGAAGGGATAGATGAATTCCTTGATTTCTTTATCCCACAGCGAATCCCTACATCTTTTGCTGGCGTTGGAACCGTTCATTTCCATTGCACAGATGGTCCGGGTGAGTGGCTAATCACTCGAACTTCTGAAGGCATAGAGGTAGATCGATCGCATGCAAAAGGCGATGTAGCGTTAAGGGGTGCTGCTAGCGATCTGTTACTGTGGGTGTGGGGTAGAAAGAATTTCTCGGAATTGGAAACGTTTGGGGACACTAATTTATTGGAAGAATGGCAAGCCAAGGTTCAAATATAACCGCCTTGCCCCTACAGCGAACTATTGAAAAGGTGACACAGATGGAAACTAACCTAGTAAACGAATTGTTATGTCAACAACTGGCAGACGCTGCATTTGGAAAGACAGGACGAAGGTCTTTCTTCGAATATAGAGATACAGGACTCGGTGATCTCACTGAGGGTAAATATAGGGCGCAGGTTATGCGCTCAACAGACGTTATGGAATCAACAGGCTGGCACTACCACGAGTGCGATCTTCAATTCGTATACGTTCTTAAAGGATGGGTCGATCTTGAGTTTGAAGATGGTCGATCTGAAAGGCTTTCGGAAGGTGGAGCGATGGCCATTCCTTCAGGTATGGTCCACAACGAAACGGGTTGCTCAAATGATTTTGAGGCCCTGGAAGTTGTTGCTCCATCGGAAATGGTCACTGTCTCTGTGGATCGACCCTGATCAGAAGACAACTACTTTACTAATTGGTTTGATTTAGCTATTCGTGAGAGGCAGCCGAACTCGCCCTGCCAAGAACCATCCAACTAGTTATAATATGAGTTGCGAAAATAGTACTTAGCCACGACCTGTTTGTTCCTAATCACCTTTTTTGTTTGTCGCAAAGCTACTTACCCCTTGACTAGAGGGCCTAGTAGAAATGGGCTCTTCGAAAAGTACTCCGCTATCAGTCAGCGAAGCTATCGAATCTGGCTCTCTAATAAAGTTACTGAGAATCTCTTCGTTGTGCTCGCCAAGAAAAGCAGCCTCAAAACTATGTCCAGTTTCTGCTCCTGAAAAATGAATTGGAAATGCAGGCACGACGATGGTGCCCAATACGGGGTCAGAGACTACTTCGATTGCTCCAGATGCTCGTAGCTCAGGAAGATTGCCTACTTCGTCGATGCTCAAAATAGGACCACTCGGAACTCTATGTTTTTGGAGCCGCTCTAATGCTTGATCTCTTGAAAGGTTAGATGACCATAACTCCACTAGCGGGTTAACCAAATCACGCTCGGCCTCTCGTGTGAATCGGTCTTGCCACCGGTGTTGGGGGTCTAACAAATCAGTTCTATCCATAGCGCTGCACAAGTCATTCCAATGGTTGTCAGCCGCAGCCGCAATGAATACGTAGCCGTTTTCAGTTGCGAAAATGCCGTATGGGCAAACTAGAGCGTGAAACCTACCATTTCGTGTTTGGATTGTTTGACCCTCAGTAACTGACCAAGTCTGCAGCGCAGTGTCATGAGCCTGTAAATAGGATTCAAGGACTGAAGTTTCAATTTTCTGGCCACGTTGTGTTTTTTCTCTCATGAAGAGAGCTCCAAGTATCCCTGCAGTTGCGTTTGTGCCGGTCAGAACATCTCCGACAGGAACTCCGACCGGAACGGGTGCGCCTCCTAATTCTCCATTTAAGGAACCAATCCCTGCGTATGCTTGAGCGATGCCGTCGTAGCCCGGAAGCTCAGAGAGTGGACCTGTCTGTCCAAACCCTGAGATAGAGCACATTATTAGCTTTGGGTTTGTAGATGAGAGTTCTTCCCAACCTAGTCCGAGTCGGTCCATTGTCCCTGGGGTGAAATTTTCGACAATCACATCAAATTCATCCGTGATAGATCGAATTAGCTGGACACCGCGCTCATCCTTTAAGTTCACACATATCGATCTTTTGCCTCGGTTGTGCGTTGCGAAATATCCGCTTCTACCATTTTTTTGAGTTACTGAATTTCTTGTTAAATCACCGCTAGTAGGCGCTTCAACTTTGACGACTTCAGCTCCCATCTCCAATAGGTATCGAGTGGCAGTTGGGCCGGAAAGGACTCGGGTAAAGTCAAGAACTTTGATTCCCTCAAGAATTGCTCGCATAGTCAGATACTAAGTGCCCAATGACATCTTTGCCCAGACCTTCGATAGCTGCCGCAAGTTTACTACTCGAGCGCTAAAAGAAATAGTGTGCAGCGCTCTTAGCGAAGAAACGAGATCTAGCGTTGCGATGATAATCTAGCTAATCGAGCTTGGGCCATTTCCAAGATCCAAGTCGAACACCGTAAACCAATCAAAGTGAAAGTATTGCCTCTTAACGCAGAGGGTATCGCCGTTAGTATTTGTTGGGAAGCGGATCTTACGACTGGTAATAAATAACAACTTTTGGATTTTCAGAGAAACTCGATAATCTGACAGAATCTAGTAACCGCCCTTGTTCACTGAATCCAAAAACCGGTGAGGAGTCCGTATCAGCATTTCATCTATTTGGCCATCGGTAACTCCAATCTGCAGGAGCGCCGGAACCACGTCTTGGCTTATGTGTAGGTAGTGCCAATTAGGCAACGGCGCAAGAGGAACTTCACCTTCAATCCAATCGATATAGCATGATGCGTCGTGGCTAAGAACAAGCTGGCTGGCATGCCCTCGTTTGCAAAGTTCGGCGACCACTTCAACTCTTTGCTGCGTGTTGAGGTACCCATCTATTCCGAACCTGTCCATTCCTAGAATGCTTCCTTGGTCGAGTAGCGCTTGGAGGTAGTCAATGTCATTAGTATCTCCACAGTGTCCAATGACAACGCGAGAAAGATCCACGCCTTCTTCTGCGAATATTTTTTGTTGATCTAAGCCTCGTTTCGTTTCGGCATTCGTATGAGTAGTGATAGGGCAGCCCGTTTCGCGATGTGCTTGTGCGCAGGCTCGTAGGGTTCTTTCCACATCAGGAGTAAGTCCCAGTTTGTCGGTAGCACACTTGATGACACCAGCCTTTATTCCCGTATCAGCAAACCCATTCGTAATATCTTGAACGAAGTGAGTGGCCATCGGGTCAACACCGTTAACGGGACTGCGTCTTTGGTAATAATGTGGCAACTCATTGAAAGTGTATAAACCAGTTGCACAAACAATATTGATATCCGTGCGAGCTGCGACTAACTGTATACGCGGTATATACCTACCGAGACCTATTGCTGTGGGATCTAGAATTGTGTCAATTCCAGCTGCTTTTAATTCGTTGAGCCGGTCGGCTGCATCACTAATCCTTGTCTCTTCATCCCCCCACTCGTCTGGGTAGTTATTTTGAATTTCTGTTGAGATAACAAACACATGTTCATGCATCAGCACTCGACCAAGATTCGTACTTACGACGGACCCTTTAGCAGTTTCAACGGAAGTCATGTCAACATTGTTTCACCTAAGGGTCTAAGTTGCTTGATATGAGTAACTCGATCGAACTTAAACCACATGAAGGGTTAGTTAAGGTGCTGATAGGTGCTGTGGCAATAGCGGAATCTAAATCTGCGATACAGCTACTTGAAGGAGACTTGCCGACCTGTTTCTACTTTCCCTCAAGCGATGTCAGCTTTGATCTGTTAACTGCATCAACGACAGTAACTCATTGTCCCTATAAAGGCGATGCAAATTACTGGCACGTCACAGTCGACGGCGTTACTCACGAAAATATTGTTTGGGCTTACCATTCTCCAATTTCAAGTGTTTTACCGATTGCTGGCTATATGTCATTTTATAACAACAGAGTTGAGTTTGTAGGCCTGTCTAAGTAGCGATTTTGCTCTCGGGCCAGATGGTTAAACAAATATGAGAAACCATGCGCCAAACCTCTATCGGCTAAGAATTCTTGTTCGCGTGGGTCAATCGTTCAACATGAATTTTTTTAATCTCTGGTGTCTGTCCTTGCACTAGAAGAAAGAGAGCCTCTCTAGCGAGTCTTTGCGCGTGCTGATCAACGATCATTCCAGAGCCTCCACGTGAGGCCAGAAGTGCAGCTGTGGAGCGGATGCATAAATCTCCTAGCCGCCCTCGCGCTGCTGGCAACTCGGATGCCGATGCTCCGTCCAACATAGAACGGGTGGCTTTGAGCTCATCATCAAGAGCAGATGGACCTAATAGGCTCAACGCCCGGCCAGTAACTCCAAGGCCAAGTGACCCATTAGCTCGTAAACCCGATTGGTATTGCCGGTACCAAGAATCAAATTCCTCTATTTGAGTGACTTGAGTTTCATCTACGTGAAGGGAATCGAAAGAAAGTTCAACTGTGCGTGTGGAGTTAAGAGCGGCCAACGAAAGGTCTCTACTGCGAATGCAACTTGTTTCGTTTGCTTCGACTAATGCCCAGACAATGTTATTTTCGTGACGTGCAGCAACGAGAATCACATCAATATCTCCCCAACCAGTAACAAAGGGTGCAGTACCTGAAAAATGCCAACCATTTGATTTGCTTTCGGCAACAAGAGTTGGAGGGCCTGGGCGCACTAAATGAGCAAAAGCTACCCCACCTCTTGCTTCGCCGGACGCAAGAGGGTTCGCCCATTTGTCTTTCATAGGTCCTTCGACGCTAGCGGCGGCTTTGGACGCACCACCATGCTGAACCCAACAAAACGTGGTGGTCAAACACCCACTTGCGAGGATCTCTACCACCTGATGTTGTGTCGCTACATCTACGCCAGCGCCGCCAACATGTGCAGGGGAGAACAGCCCGTAAAATCCGGCTGACCTTAGAATCTCTAGTTGCTGAACTGGCACTAAACCGGAAACATCTGCCTCGATGGCCCTCGGGAATAGCTCCTGATCTGAGACGAATCTTGCTGTGTCTATCAGGGATGGATCCAACACTATTCATCCTCAAATAGTTGATAGATGACAGGTGAGTACAAATTGCCGAGACCGCGTCGAATCACTTCTTCGAATCTATCTTGAACTAAGGACGCACCGGCTGCATCTACGCCAAGCTCTGAAGCTAAATCAAGAAGGTACCCGAGGTCCTTGTGGGAATAAGTCGTAGGGAACCTGTCAGTTGGATACTCGCCGCTAGTGATGTGCTCTCCATGGCGCCTTAGGGCGAAACTGTCAGCGGACCCTAACGAAAGATATTTAAAAACGTCATTTCGATCTATTCCGGCTCGAGTTGCAATCGCCATTGCCTCGGCAAGCGCCGAAACATTCTGAAATAGCACCATGTTGTTTATGAGCTTCATTACTGTTCCGCTTCCGATTGGCCCGCAGTGAGATATTTCAGTGCCCATTAAGAAGAGCCATTCTTCGATCAGACGAAAAGTCTCCGCTGACGCGCCTACGGTAATGGAGAGTGTGCCCTCAACTGCGTTCAGTACTCCTCGAGCGACAGGAGCATCAGCGAAACTGACGCCTACGTTGTTCAACGCGTTAGCAATCAAATGATTAGAACTAACTGTTGTGGTAGTGCAATCGACGAGAGTCTTATCCGGGGTCATATGTTGCAGGAGGCCATCTTTTGCAACGCATACTTCCAGAGTTTCTGATTCACCTGGAAGGCATACAAAAATTAAATCTGCTGTTGCTACCTGGGCAAGGTCGTTAGCTGCGATAGCGCCATGATCAATCGCTTGATCGATGCGGTTGCGGTCTAGATCAAAAGCCATAACAGGCACTGACGCTTTTCGGGCAAGATTGTGACACATGGGAGCTCCCATAGCTCCGAGTCCGATAAAGCCAATGCTGCCGATGGAAGAGTTAGCCATAGCAATGTCCTTTGTTCGCTCTTTGAGCTCTATTGAATTATGTAAGTCTCAGCGTTGAAATGTACTACCGATCTACAATGAAGCTAGAAGGGAATCGAATGTCGGCTATCGCACAAGCAGATTATACATCTAACGCTTTTCAAGAGTTAGATACGTCGGGAACAGCGAAGGCCCTTAAATTCCCTAATCGAGACCCAGTCTAGTTTGAGAGTAATGGGTCGATTAGTGAAGAAAATATTGAGACTTGCACGAGTATGGCTTTTGTGTTTTTGAGAAAGCCATATCAGAAGGTGAGCTAGCTGAATGGCGACGTGAAGTCGACAATCTTTTCGCCATAGCTCCATTCCTAGATAGAAATTCTTTATTAGACCACCAAGGCAAGTTGGCATTAGCGCCTCATCTAGTGATTAATCCATGGGTGATGACCAACCTATTGAGCTATTCGGTGAAAGGCACGAGCCAGAATAATGGCCGATGTCCTGCCAAGGTGCATGAACCAGAACCTCCTGAAGGTGGTCCTGTATCCGTTCCGTATCTTGTTTCTGGTTGTCTGCACCTGCTGCCTAGTTTTTGTCTGTATTTGGACACCCCGAGTTGATGGCAGCCGCTCTAGCTATTAATGGAGAAAACTTCACTCCGTTTACTCAAGTGCTTTTCGTTAAAGAACTTGGACTGGGGCCCTCTGAGGCTTGGCGCTAAGTCGGTCAGATACATTCGGGAAGCCTAAATTGGGATCAAGATGTATACGGTTTCAACTTTTAAGTGCAACCTTAAGAAAGCACCAGTGCTGACGGTGTATGGGTTATTTCAGAAAGTTGGAACATGGCAAAGTAGATGTTGTAAAATTAGTTGCTGAAAATAATGGGAACGGCCTGTTTCTCAAATGTATTCCACTGATATGTGGCCCTGGAGATGCTTTTACAACTAATGGGCAAATTCTTCATGGGTCGTATACGAACACTTCGAAGGATCGACGAGTGACGATGAACTTCGTATTTCATCGATACATCTCCGGAATCGGGATAGAGGGAAAACTTAGTTGCGCTGGTAATTATTGTGATAAAAAGTACTTACGAGGCAGTTGCCGGACGATGTAAATTGCCATAAATGCTTGAGCACACTCATATCCACATGAAAAAAGCTATATTTGTAAAATGTTCGCCCGTTCGAGGCAAGACGACCAGTTTAATTTAAAAAAATATTCAGTCAATGCCAAAAAATTACAATCTGCAAGATCTAGGAATTTGAGGGAACCAATGCCTAACCGAGATGAAGAGAAAATATTCGAAGAAGCAATCAATGTTGCCAATATCCCTACGCTGCTTATGGTCATTGTTCAACTAACTGGTGAGTTGCATTGGTTAGATGCGCCCTATGCACCTGCGAGAGCGGCCGGTCTGGGCGATAACGACACTGGTGGGCTTAGCGAAGAACACCAAATAGAAGTTCGCGAAGCTGCTTTAGAAGCAATTCTTGCCTGGAGAGATGGAAGGCCGTTAGCACTAGCTGCTCCAGATGAAGAGTTAATTGTTCGAATGTTGAGTGTGGCTATGGCTGAACCTGTGCCCGAGGAGTACGGCCAGTTCACAGCTGCTCAACTAGGACAAGTTAAGTTTTTGGACCGTGACCCGATCGAAACTCCAGAGGGGTTCAAGGTCTTAGTTATTGGAGCTGGCGTGTCAGGCCTATGCGCAGCGATAAACTTGAAACAATTGGGAGTTGATTACCAGGTCATAGAGCGTAATGCCACCGTTGGCGGTGTCTGGTGGGAAAATAGGTACCCAGGCGCCGGAGTAGATACTCCTAATCACCTTTATTCATACTCCTTTGCGCCTTTTGATTGGGATAAGTATTTTTGTTTGCGCAGTGAACTGCATGACTATCTAGAGCATGTTTGCGATCAATTCGAGGTTCGAGACACGATTCGTTTTTCTACATCGGTAGACCATATTGAATACCAAAGCAGCAGGCAGACCTGGCAGGTGCAAATCAGATCTGAAAATGGCGAAGTTGAACTATTGGAAGCCAACGTAGTGATAAGCGCTGCTGGGATATTCAACCCTCCTGTTTCCCCTGACATCGATGGCCTGGATAGTTGGGTAGGAGAAAAATGGCATACTGCTAGGTGGCCTGAAGAAGCTGACCTCAAAGATAAACGTGTGGCGATTATCGGTAACGGTGCCAGCTGTATGCAAACAGCTCCAGAGATTCAAGATGATGTTGAATCTCTTGCTATCTACCAGCGTTCAGTGCACTGGGCAGCTCCCTTCGATCAATTTAGGAAACCGGTTCCAGAAGCGCTCCGGTTTCTCTTGCGAGAGGTTCCTCTTTACAGAAATTGGTACCGCGTGCGATTAGGTTGGACTTTTAATGACCGGATTCATTCTGCTCTGCAAAAAGATCCGAATTGGGAGCATCCAGAACGATCTCTAAATGCCCAGAACGATGCACATCGAGCCTATTTCAGTAAGTATGTCGAAGATGAGCTTGGTGATAAAGCTGATGAGCTTCTAGAGAAGGTCCTTCCGACCTACCCTCCATTTGGAAAAAGAATGCTAATGGACAACGGCTGGTATCGGATGCTGCGTAAAGACAACGTGGAGCTAATCGATGATCGGATAGAACGGATAGACAAGAATAAAATTATTTCTTCGAATGGTGAAGAGCGAGAAGCTGATGTTTTAATTCTGGCTACTGGGTTCGATGTCTTGAATTTCATCACAACCTACGATGCTGTGGGACGAACAGGGGAGAGCCTGGCGAGCCAATGGCAAAATGATAACGCTAAAGCTTATCTAGGGACTGTTGTTCCTGATTTTCCTAATCTCTTCACACTGTATGGTCCGAATCTGCAACCAGGTCATGGGGGCAGCTTGATTTTCGTAGTCGAAATGCAAGTCCGGTATATCATGGACATCATTTCAAAGATGACTAAAGAGGGAATTGGTGCAGTCGAAATTCGTCAAGATGTGCATGATGAATACAACGCGAAGGTTGATGCAGCACATGAGAACATGGTCTGGACGCATGAAGGAATGACTTCCTACTACCGAAATGACCGAGGTCGTATAGTCGTTAACTCGCCATGGAGAAATGTGGACTATTACGAAATGACGCGCGAGGCTGATCTTGATGAGTACATAGTCGAGCCCTTGAGATCGAACGAACTCATCGCAGATTGATATGAGCTGCGCTTATTGATGGGTTTAAACTAATTTTGCGAAGGCTTCAGTAACTTTGTCTATGTCGTTCTCTGTGACGTCTATGTGGGTTACTAGCCTGCAGCGAGATTTATTCCAGATAGTGCAAATACCAAGGTCATGTAAGTCAGCTTGTATAAATTTATTCTCTTCTCTCAATTGAATAAATACCATATTAGTCTCGTTGGCTTCGACGGTTATTCCATTATTTTGCTCTAAGCCAGTTGCCAGTAAGGCTGCATTTTTGTG
>Ga0209709_10004523_pt1 | contig 11165 bp, 7 predicted proteins | sample ArcticOcean_MG_C_2_FD_187435 | JGI IMG/M metagenome (GOLD analysis project Ga0209709, IMG submission 187435) | Marine microbial communities from western Arctic Ocean - ArcticOcean_MG_CB4_136 (SPAdes) (version 2) | ecosystem: Environmental > Aquatic > Marine > Oceanic | place: Arctic Ocean... | reverse complement strand
GCCACTTCAAATCTCGAGTTCCGTGTAGCCTTTTTGCATCCAATGATATCCTTCAATCACCCATCGTAAGAGACGGTCGACATGGCCGGGTGTTAGGCCAGCCGCTTTTCCTACTTTTTCTAAAAGAGCGCGTTCTTTGTCGTCGACCTCTCGGTCAGCCAAGGTCATAAGGCAGGCATCTCGAAGGCTGAGTTTGATTGTTTTTGGTTGCATTTGCGACAACAGTTTGTCCAAATCCAAGGGCTCCAATAGGTGTTCTCGGAGTTGTTGTCGACGCTCAGGGGAAAGCAAGGATGCACCGAGGCGTTGCTCAAAAAATGACAGTTCTGCGCGTGTGATTGAAGCATCTACCTGTGCCAAGCAAGCCAAGAGTTGCGCGTAGCGAAAGCGCTCTTCCGGGGCGATTTCGTGGAGAATGTCGTGAAGCATGGCGGGTCGTTAACTGCAGTGTTCATGAGCGTTTTGGTCGGGGGAATGTGGATAACCAACAAATACTCGTTACTTTAGCGTAAACTGGCGGGACCATGAGAAATCGAACTATTTGCTATTTTTTGGTCTGTCTTCTTCTTCTGCCTGCGATTTCCGTGCAAGCAAACGGTGAAGATGACCCTTATCTCGGAGCCATGGACCTTACCGCAGTCGTTGATTCAGTCAATGAAACTGTTACGTTATCATGGCGCAATATTGATACTGTAAATTACCAATTACTGGATGCTTTGAAAACTACCAATTACACCGTTCTGCGTTCGGATGAACCAATCACTATGGCTAATTATCTCCAAGCAGAATCAATTGCAGAAAACCTCCAAGCCTGTTTCGATACGGATGCTGGTGGAGTTTGTAAAGCAAAGCCTCATTCCTATGTCTATACTATCCCCCCGGGCACAGATGGACGCTATTATTACGGCATTGTTAGCCTCATGAGCAATGGAACCATAGGGGATAATCTCTCTGTTGGTAATGCAACTCTCGCCGAACCAACGACCGAATATGGAACACCCACAAGTGCCCCTCATGACGTGCGGGCAGCCTACAACGCTACCGCCTCAACGACTGAAATCGAATGGATTGATTTTTCACGAATTGATGGTTTGTTTGGAACGAACCATACAACCTCAGTTTGGAGCCATGCACTCCCCGCTCACCGCGAAAATTGGGAAAATTTATCTAAAGTTGAACTCGCAGGAAATCTGACACCTGAGCAAGAGTCGATGACTGTTCATCACCCTGCTGGAACAGACCAAGACCGATATTACACTGTTCTTCATACCAAAAACAACCAAACTGATGCTCGCTTACTTTCGGGTAACACACTCACTGAGGCCGTGAAAGAAGACAATGTCGGGTCTATTCTCAACGGCACCTTACAACTTCAATTCAATGCTACAGCCGGCATTACGAGCCTCAATTGGAGTGGTGCTGCTGTTGAAGATGTCAACCATACCCTTCATATCTGGAGAAGCACTTCAGTTATTATCAGCCTTGATGCCGCCAATACAGAACATGTCGCTACCCTCACTTCTTCTGCAACCCACTATAACCATTCGATAAATTCAGGCGTAAGTGGTGAATTCCACTATGCAGTGACTTTAACGGATCAATTGATGAATCAACAAACTCGACTCGACCTTGCACCATCTGGGTCAGTCACTGAAACAACCCTTGCCCCCGCAGAAAACATCGTTTCAACCCTGGCTGCATCCTATGCCAACTCGGTTACTACGGTTTCATGGACTGATTTATTTGAGCATCCAGAAGCCACATATTCAATCTGGCGCTCCACAGACGGGGCCATAACCTCGCTCACAAACAGCGGGGTTGCACTCATTGGTGTTGTCAATGCTTCAGTTGAAACTTTTGAGTATACCGTCCTTGCTGGAACTTCGCAAGATGCGTGGTATGCCGTTACCACCAGTGCCTCTTTTGGAACGCCTGGTCTAAACGCCCCACAAACGACACTTTCACCCACACACAATACATTGTCTGCGCCTGTCACTGAAGATGCACTCACACCAAGCGCTCCCGCTTTAGTTTCGGCCATTTACCTCAACAACGGCACGGTTAAAATCGCTTGGAATGGTATGGCAAATGAAGACGGGACCGTCTGGAATATTTATCGAGTTTCCGCTGAAAACACCGAGGAGCAATCCCAATGGGTCTTGGTTGATTCCATAGAAAATATGGGCAGCATGATGCATAACATCTACCTTGCCTCTTCTGCCAACGAAGGCCACAATGAACAAAACGTGTATGCATTGAGTGGGGTTGATGTTTCAGGAAATGAAATCAACTTTGGCGATTGGACGCTGAGTTCGACTGTTGAAGAAGATCGTGAAAAGCCTACAATTCATCTTCAGCTGCTTGATGTAAATGGCATCAGTGCCTCGAGCCGCTGGTTTACTGGCGGGGAAGTTTCTACATTCTCTAATTTGGAAGCGGGTGCATACACATTACACATTACTGCTTCAGAAACGCTCGAATCAATGGGGGCTTCACGAAATACGGGCGCTATCACTGATGATTTGAGTGTGGGGATGGCTGGACTACAAGGTCAAACAACATTGGCTCTTTCAAGTGATATTGAAAATATAACCTATGTCTTTACAGCACTCGATTTGAGCGGAAATTCAATAACATTTTCGGCTGTTTTCTGCACCTCTTGCCTCATTGAAAATACACAACCTGAAACGAACACAACCAATGATGAAATCGATGAAGCCGAGGATGACGGCACGGATGCAGTCATAGTACCGGCCTCGGAAGGTGCTGAAGACCTTAACATGATGTTGATTGGACTTAGTTCGGTTTTGGGGCTTCTTGTCATTGCTCTGTTTATGGCTCGAAAAGAAGAGGTTGTTTCAAGCAAACCGACACTTCCCTCAGGAGTACCTACAGTAGAAGAAGACAAGTGGACTGAGCGCTACATTCGTGAATAATAAACGGTTGGCTAAATGAAAATTTGTTTATCTCGTCACCTCTACTTCGCCAGTTATATCAACCTTTTTAGGGTACTTTTTGAGAAGAATGGTTTTGAGAAGAAGAGGAATGTTTTTCCACAGAGTGGTGGAGATAGCCTTTACAAAGGCCAGTCGTTAATCAGCACCCGATAAGATGCAACGTTGGATGCCTCACCTGCTTGGCCTCATCACGCCTTTGGCGACTCTTTTCGGAGTACTCATGGGTGGTTGGTGGTCTGCCACTACCATTGTATTGTTGCTTGTAGTGTATCCTTTCTTAGATGTTTTATTGGGAGATGATGACTCCGCTGCCCCTGTCAATAAAGGGCGTATGTTTGACAGTATTGTTCACCTACATGGCCTTCTCGTTCCTATTGCCGTTTTGGTATTGCTGTGGCAGATACATGTGACGGGATTGGATCAATTCACAGTTCTAGCTGCCGTTTCAATAGGCCTTTCTTCCGGAGCGAGCGGTATTGTAACCGCGCATGAGTTAGGCCACCGGCGCCCTCGTTCTTTCAGTTGGTGGCTTGCACGACTTGACTTGTTATGCGTGATGTATTTGCACTACACCACTGAACACAACCATACCCATCACAAACATTGGGCGAGAGATGTTGACCCTACTTCCTCACCAGTAGGGCGGAATCTCTATGTTCACGTCTTTCGGACTGTGCCTTTGCAAGCAGTAGGCGCATGGCGCGCACGCCCAGTGGATACAGGGCGTTGCTTTGCTATCGAAGGTTTTTTGCTTGTTGGTATGTTCTTATTCAACCCTGCTGTTTTGGGAGGGTTTCTTCTCCAGGCAGGTATTGCGGTATTCGTCCTTGAATACGTCAATTATCTCCAACACCACGGCCTTCATCGCGGAGATGATGAGCGTGGGGGTGCCGTTCATGCATGGGAAGGTCGTTCACGCTGGTCGCGCTGGACGCTCTTGGAATTGCCACTGCACCCGTCGCATCATCTAAAATCAAGCTTGCCATACTACAGTTTGGAAACCCATGATGATGCCCCACAATTACCGTTTGGATTCTACATGATGTTTTGGCTGGCACTCATACCCCCTGTGTTCTCAAGAGTGATGGCTGCAAGTGTTGCCAGAACCTCTCTCGATAAGTGAGGAAAAATCCTTGTATCGAGGCTGCGAATCCGGCGAGTAGATGCAAAAAACCTCAATGTTTTGAACGAAGGAGGAGAGCAAGGTATCAAAACACATTGCGTCTTGGGACGAACATGGTGAATAAGCAAGCGTGTATAATTCTTCTAAGTATCTTGCTTTTTGCAATACCTTCACAGGCTTCTGCATCGCAGGCTTCTGCCTCGAAGGATACGCACGTTGTAGAAATGTTTGGTGTGGGCTTTGATGAAATCGTTATTGCTGATTCCTCCGATTCACTCAACGACCCTCGGGACCTTGAATTCCATCCTGGTCGAGCAAACGAATTGTGGATTGCAAATCGTGCCTCAGACAGCATCACCATAATCCAAAATACTGGGCTTGGGAGTCAAACCTCACAGAATCGTGATGATTCAAACAGCAACCATTTCCTCGAAGAAGTAAGTGCAATTGCATTTGGTTCGTATCACACTGAGTTTGATTGGCAATGGGGTTCTGCTCAGGAGTCGCGGAATACTTTCGATGGGCAAGGGAGCCCGAATAATTTCATGGGTCCAGCCCTCTGGCCATCCTCCTTGAACCATTTTGCAGTGGAACATCAGAACAACGGTGATGGGCTTCTCGGCAGCCACATCGATATGCTCCATGAATCGCCGCTTGGTGTTGGAATCGCTCACGATTCTGCCAATGCATACTGGTACAATGATGGGTATTACGGCGAACTGGTTTACTATGACTTCCAAGCCGACCACGATACGGGTGAAGACGACCATTCCGATGGTATTGTTCGTCGCTATTCCGATATACAACTCACATATGCTTCTGGAATCCCCGGCCATATGGTCCTCGATAAAGACTCTGGGATTCTTTACATTGCTGATGCAGGTGCGAACCGGGTCCTATGGGTCAATACTGATGATACAACATACACGACTCTGAACATTATGGGCGACTCCTCACAATTGGAATCGCTTCACGAATATTCTCGAATTACTGGAATGGAGTGGGGCGTGCTCTCTACCGGCCTCAACCGGCCCTCTGGTATCGCTCTTGATGGTGACCAACTGTTTGTGTCTCAGAATGCAAACGGGAAAATCTCTGCATATGAACTGAATACAAATGGAAAGGTTGCAACTCACCTCGATACAGTCCAAACATCTGCAATTTCGATCATGGGCCTTGAAATTGGGCCAAATGGACACCTCTACTATGTCGATAATGGACGGGATGAAATCGTTCGAATTGACCCGTTTTTGGATGGAGACGGTGATGGTGTTGGTGATGATATCGATAATTGCCCATTCATGGCAAATTCCGCTCAGGCCAACCATGATAGTGACGCCCAAGGAAATGTTTGTGATGTGGATGACGATAACGATGGAATCCTTGACCTTGTCGATGACTGTGCGCTTGGGAATTTAACTTGGATTTCTTCATCAGCAACAGACCATGATATGGACGGTTGTGCAGATTTAACTGAAGATGTTGATGATGACAATGATGGCATAAATGATGTCGCAGATTACTGTGCGCTGGGAGACCTTAATTGGACTTCTTCTTCTTTTTCAGACTATGACCTCGACGGTTGTAGAGATGTTGGTGAAGATTACGATGATGACAATGATCGGATTTGTGATGCTGCTGCCTCTGCAGGAGTTTGGGCTTGTACGCCGTCTTTTGCTGAAATTGACCTTTGTCCGAAGAGCGCCCTTTCTTTCTTTTCAACCGTATCGAATGATAAAGACCACGATGGTTGTGAAGATGTCACCGAAGACGACAACGATGACAACGATGGGTTCCTTGATATCGATGATGACTGCCCCCTCAATGCTGGCACGAGTGATTTAGGAACGCTCACTGGTTGCACTGATTGGGATGAAGATGGCTATGCTGATGCTGTCGATGAATTCCCCTTAGAGTCGACCCAATGGTCCGACATCGATGGCGATGGGTTCGGTGATGAAGTCGACGGGTTTGAAGGCGACCATTGTGTCACTGTACTTGGAACATCAACCGAAGACCGCCTCGGCTGTTTCGATGATGATAATGATGGTTGGTCTGACCCTGATGCTGGTTGGGCAACGTCGGCTGGAGCAGATGCTTTTCCAACATATAGCAGTCAACACGCCGACCAAGACGGTGATGGCTATGGCGATGCTATGAGTGGATACCAAGCGGACATATGTCCTGAAATTGCGGGTAACTCGACCGAAGATGTGTTTGGATGCATTGACTCGGATGGCGATGGTTGGTCGGATGCTGCCGATGTATTCCCTGATGATGCAACTCAATACCTTGACGGTGACATGGATGGATATGGAGATTCGGCGACTGGCAATTCCCCCGATGGTTGCCCTGGATTGTTTGGCCTCTCGACCGAGCAACGTCTCGGCTGCCCTGATTCTGACGTTGATGGCTGGGATGACATCCTTGACAAGTTTCCCGAGGATGACCGATTTTGGTCTGATATCGATGGAGATGGACATCCAGATCAACAAGGGACAAATTTGACGGACGATTGTCCGGAAGTTGCAGGAAATTCGAGTGAAGACCTCATCGGTTGCCTGGACTCTGATGCGGATGGGTGGTCGGATGAAGGGGATGAGTTCCCAATGGATGCATCCCGTCAATTCGCCACTGAAAGTTCCTCTTTGCCAATGACTTTAGGCATTTTAGCAGTTGTTGTTGTAAGTTTGGCACTCCTTGGTTTTGCATTGGTGAGTCGTCGTGGAAAACAAAATCCTTTGAACATCGAACTCTCTCAAAAGATGCCGGTTCATTTCAATGTGCCCGTGGTGCCAATTGCACCAGCAACGCCAGTAACGCCAGTAACACCAGCAACCCCACCGTTGCCGCCTGAAGGCCTGCCCCCGGGTTGGACGATGGACCAATGGGCTTGGTATGGTGCAGACTACCTCAAGAACCGTTGAGTTGTTTCAGAAGAACCGACAACTCTCAGGGGCCCTTTGAACTGGAAGCCTGCTCAATCTTTATGCCATCAACATGTAGAACGCACACATGGTCAAAATTCAATGCCCTCAGTGTGTAGAGGATGTTGAATTGGTGGACTTGTGTCTCTTATCGCTGGTTCATCGAGTGGCAAGAACAGAGCGTCATGGTTCAAGAATGAGAGCGATTGAAACGATAGCCTTTGCTTTGTTTCAAACAGAGTCTGAATCAGAGCCTGAATCAGAGCCTGAGCCATCAGAATCTGGGGTATCGTCATCGCCATCATCTCGATCTTTTGATTCGGAAGACTCGCCATCACTGGTTGATGTTTCCGCAGCATCGACTTCAACAGCATCGTCGTAGTAATATGTGTTGTATGGGTTTTCATAAGCAAGTTCGATGCTTCCAGTTTCGTTCATGGTTGTGAGATTGGTCGCTGTAACGCCAGCTGATGAAATCGCATAGACGAAATCTCCCATGAAGATGGAGCGGCGGATGTTGAATCCATTCCACCAATTTTGGTTATCGTCTCGGTCATAAAGGTCAGAGTGGTCGACGGTTCCATAGACTGAAAGGTTACCAGTTTCTTCTGAAACATTAACCAATATCAACTTGGAAACGTATTGATAATTCCAATGGTATCCTCCATTTGAATCCGTCCAACTTTGATACCTGTAGGTTGAAAGTGGAATGGCTAACAATCCTTTTGGAGCCCAGTATTGGAATGCTTTGTGTTCATACGAGGCTTCGGAATACGACCACACCCATGCATTATCCGAAGGGTCTGTAACAGGAGTAAGCGTGAGGTGGTCATCAACTGCAGGAGCAGTTGGGTCGGTGATGTTGAACAGTGAAAGGCGGGTGCTTGACCAATCAAGCCCTGTTCCATCTGCGTCTCGTGGACCCATACCAATGGTCAACAAGTGGTCTCGGGAAAGCGGGTGGATGTAAGTTGAAACTCCTGGCACTTCGAGTTCTCCAAGTATCGTTGGATTGGTCTCATCTGCCATGTCAATGACCCACAACGGGTCGATTTGCCTGAAGGTGACAAGGTAGCAGCGGTCGCCATCGAATCGGGCGCTCCAAATACGCTCTTCTGGAGCGATGTTGTCGACTCGGCCAACTTCAGTGATAATTTGCTGGTCAGTTGAAACATCGACGCCACGGGTAAAGGTCACAACGCTGGAACTCATTGGCTCAGGGTTTTCCATCCACCAACGGGCCCATTGTCCAGATGTAACAGCTACACGGACGATTCCTTCGTATTCTGACAAAGAGAATTGGTTGAGAATTGTTCCGTTCACACGGCCTGAGCCGGTGTAGGTTGTATCGCCTGCTTGTGAAATATCGAAGGTGTGGATGTTGGTGGCTTCGGTCGTGTTATCGTTGTCCCAGAACCACCACCAGTCCCAAGCATTTTCCGTCAAGATAAGGACGTCAGCTGATGCATAGACAAGTGGATAGTTCCCCACGATGTGATCGGCTTGGTATTCGAAATCTTCAGACGATAAGTCAAAGGTAAAAATGCTGTTGAACCCGCGGTTGAATCCGTCTTCAGGAGCCACGAAATCGGAACACTGGTCATCATTCATTGTATGAACTGTAACTTGCCCGTTAACACGTTCATAGACTTTAGGAAGGATGTCTTCAAGTGCGAGGCTATCCAATGAAATTTGGTTTTCAAGCATCGTTTCGTATGCAACCTTCTCTCGAACTTCTCGGCGAATTGGGTCATCGTAATCCAGTGCCCAATAGCCGTTCGGTAGGTCCAGCCAACTTTGCACACCTGGAATATCAAGCCAAGCATGCGTTACGGTTCGAACAGTTGCGTTAACTTCTCGTGCAGTCATGTAGTATCCTTCAAGATACAATTCTTTTCCATCCACTGGCAAGGAGCGATTTGTGATGTCCAAAACAGTGAATTTGGTGAGTGAAGATGTGCGCCATGAACCGTAGCCATCATCCCATCCCATCACAGAAGAGAGCGCATCTGTTCGAGGAATGTTCCAAGAAGAAACGGTAGAAATGACGACCAGTCGGTCACCATCAAGCATCATTGCCTGCGGTGTGCCTTCAACAAGTGTTGTAGATAGATGTGTGAGTTCACCAAATTCGGGCACTCCGAATATTTCAAGATTTTTCCCGTTCAAAAAGTAGATAAAATAACCATCGGTTTTGACGAAATCTGCTTCATCAACGCCTTGCTCTTGGTTATTGGTTCCAGAAAAGTCAGTACCTTCTTGGCGCTTTGTTGTCGGTGCTGAGCCTCCAGTTGATGCACCGTCAGAAGAACTATCCATGGCCATTTCCATGTCATCTTCCATCCACATTCCACCACCGTAGTAATATTGTTCTTCAACGGCCTGTAATAATTGAATTCTGTACTCTTCTGCGATTGAGGATTTGAGTGATGTTTCTAAATCTTCACAATCGGCATATTGAGACAAATGTGGGCTTGCAGCACTGCGTTGAACAACGGTTGACCAATCATCTGGAAGTTCAACATCTGGAATTTCCACTTCCGGGTCAACGACACCTAAGCATCCCGACATGAGAAATAATGAAACAAGGAAAACCGCTAATGTTTTGTGTTCTTTCATACCACTACCACCGTACACACTGATATGAAGGAATTGGTAAAGTGATTTTACGTTATTGTGGTGGGGGTTTTACCATTTACAGTTTCGGTGCCAATTACGGTTAATCTCCAGGGAGAGCGCTTTTTTGCCTCTGTTTTTTCAATAAGTTGGTTGGCGTTTAATTGAATCATATGATGTGAAAGTAATTGTCTTGAGAGTTGTAATTTCGTTCTTATTTCCTTATTTGATAATCCCAGGGCTCCTGCATCTGCAAGCGTTTCTAAAATGGCAAGGCGCGTGCCGACAACCGGGTGGTTGATGGCATGTATTTGATCTGGTGAAATGTTTGCAGCAGCATATCTTCTGAGTTTGCCGTCTCTCCATGAGATGATGGAACCTTGTGTTTCTAACATTTGTAAATGGTGGGCTGTGACGCCGTTAGCAAGTTGGAGTGCGTCTCTTAATGCAGAAAAATGAATTCCGGCATTCGCTTCGATGAATCCTAAAATCCTCCCACGGTTAAGGTCGTCGCGGTTTGATTTCTTAGCGACAAGTGGTGTAACGATTGCCATTAGAATTGCAACTTTAATGGCTTCTGAAACAGCCGAACTCAAGAAGAGAAGGGTAAACAAGCCCGTACCAAAACCGATGAAACCAATTGACGAATTATTCTCCGGTTCATCTTCTGTAGATTCTGGGCCCTCATTGGCCGCAAATGGAGAGCCATCGAATTCGGCTGTTTCTTCACTTTCTTGGTCCGATTCATCAGCACTTGCTGCCCCTGAAAAATCATTTTCATCTACAGGTGCATCTGTTGAAGTAGCCTGTCGCTCATCGAGAGTAGCAAAACCAAAAAGCACCGAGGCGAGAGATACGACAATGAGAAATCGGATACTCCAACTGCCGTTCATGTGATTACATAGGCGGATAGGTTTTCAAGAACTTGGTTCAATGATTTGACAAACCAGGCATTTGACTCCTCCGTAGTAGGTGAAATATACTCCACCAACAAGGGAGTGGTTGTTGTCATTGTTCAAGTGAAAATCGGGAGAGGAAAGAATGAGCGAGTATATGGAGATTGAACGTCGGTTTTTCGTCGACGGGGGAAATGCTCGCCCATGGAGAGAGTGTGAACGCCGGTCTGAAATCGCTCAATATTACCTTGATTCGTCGCTTTTCAAAAATAATGGCAATGATTTAGGATATGCGGATTCATTCATGTTGGTTCAAATGAATGATGAAGAAAAAACTCTCTTTGAAGCAACTGAAGACTGGACTTCCCGAATTCGGTTTACTCAAGATTCTGTCATGTTGACCTTGAAGGGAAAACGAACTCACGCCTCTGCTACAGAACTTGAATGGGATATTTCTCGCGAACGGGCGGAAGAAATTGTCAGTTCGAAGCATCTCCCTTCCGTTACCAAAAAAAGATATCATTGGAAGGGCGAAGATGGCATGGTTTGGGAAGTGGATGAATTTGAAGGCAGTCTTGCTGGGTTAGTTCTTGCGGAAATTGAAGTGCCGGATATTGACTACGACGTGATATTGCCTGAATGGCTC
>Ga0209709_10004522_pt1 | contig 11165 bp, 6 predicted proteins | sample ArcticOcean_MG_C_2_FD_187435 | JGI IMG/M metagenome (GOLD analysis project Ga0209709, IMG submission 187435) | Marine microbial communities from western Arctic Ocean - ArcticOcean_MG_CB4_136 (SPAdes) (version 2) | ecosystem: Environmental > Aquatic > Marine > Oceanic | place: Arctic Ocean... | reverse complement strand
TAACTCGTCTATCTTATGCAAAAAAAGATTCTAAAATTAAGAAAATGGAAGATTTCCGAAAAGGTTGGAATAACTAATTAAGAGATTAAATCAGGGATTGAGATTATTATGGGTAAAAGAAAGCGTTCAAAAAATCAGAATAGGCGTAAGGGACCACAATTATCTGATGGAGAAAGGTTGTGGAAACGACTAAATTCATTATTCGGTAATGATGAGGAATTATGGAAACGTGAATGGGACTTACAATCGCTTGCAAAGTTCATAATTGAAACAGAAAAACTTTCCATTAGATTTTCTAGAGAAGCAAAGGCTGAACAGTTTTTTTATGCCGGATTAAGTCAATCAGTGAGTAATATCAGAAAAGAAAAACAGTTTTTTATTATTCAAGAAAATAGAAAATTAGTCATACGACAAAAATCTGTTATTGAAGAGATAAAAAATAATGTTAATGACTGGAGAACTTTCTTTTCTAAGTATACTGGTACAGTGAGTGGAATTACTGCAGGACCACCTATTCTTGATGCTGGAAAAGATGAACAGATTTACAAACTAATGGAAGAAACATGGCTATCTTTTCTAAAAGGAGAAAAGGTTCCCGAAGAATTAACTCTCTTGGAAAATGATGACATTAAGATATGGGGTAATTTCAATCTTTCAAGGGAAATTAATCGCTTTGCAACCAAAAGAACAGGATTCCGGTTTCAAGATGAAGAACCCAGCATGGCGTTATTACTATTGCAAAACAAAGTATTAACTCCTGTTGAACTTCTTCAAATAAGATTATTAAAAAGAAGAAAAGATAATCGAAATCCTTTCCCTGATACATATGACTCCCACCTATCTGAAATGGCTGAAAAATTACCAGAGGTAGATGGAAATAAAGAAATTTCCAAAGGCAGAACTGATTTGAGATATTTACCCTTAGTTACAATTGATCCACATGATGCCAAAGATTTCGACGATGCGGTTTGTCTAATCAAAGAGGGTAAAAAACAAGTTCTTTGGGTGGCGATTGCGGATGTTGACAACTATGTCAAAAATTCAACTAGACTTGATTCTGCAGCTCGTGCAAGAGCGACTTCTGTATATCTCCCACATACCGTCCTACCTATGTTACCCCCTCGATTGGCAGATGATTTGTGTTCACTAAGATCTGGAGTCGACCGATTGGCAATGGTGGTATCAATGACAATCTATGAAGGTGAGATTATAGAAACAAAAGCCTATGAAGCAGTGATTAAGGTCAAGAAAAATCTTGCTTACGAAGACGCATTAGATAATTCAGATTTCAAAGAAATGTTTGATTTGGCTGCACTTTGGCAAGAAAAGGAAGTTCGTTTGAATATTCATAACGCTGAAATGCGCCCTAGAATCTATGATGAAAATTGCATCCAAGTTGATGTTAAATGGCCAAATAATGCTACGCAGATGATTGAGTCGTTTATGGTGGCAACGAATTCTGCTGTTGGCCATTTGCTGGGTAGCAAAGGAGCGCCTCTTCCTTGGCGTTGCCATGCACCTCCAGATGCTGTTGAAGTCAAGTCTCTTAATGCTAAGCTTTCTGCATTGGGTGTAGATCTTGAATTACCAATGCCTAGCATCAAAACTCATGGCCAGAGTGATTCTGAAGTGTTATCGAATCTCTTGGGGGTTTGGGTGGAATCCACAGATGGCGATATTGACATCGATTTGGAATCAGAACCTAAGAGTGATAAAATTGAGGTTCCACCATATCTTGCCAATGTCCTAGACCCTGATTCTCGGCAAGATGTTCTGGATGCTTTAATGAAGGCTCAAACTCAGGCTTCAACACTAGATCCTACAATAAGACGAATTGTAGATCAAGGGCTATTTCGGCTGATGCAAAGAGCGAATTATTCTAATGAAAATACAGGTCATTTTGGTCTTAACCTCGATGCTTATGTACATTTCACTAGTCCAATAAGGAGATATCCTGATTTGATTGTTCATCGGCAATTGAAATCATTTCTTCGAGGGGAAGATTGGCAACACGATGAAGAGGAAGTAGAAAGATTGTCGCTTCACTGTAGTAAACAAGCGCTAATAGCCAAATACATAGAATGGGAATTAGTTGCTAATGTATACCATATTCATCTTCTGCGCGGTGGTGAAATTGGAACTCAAACAAATGATGATTCAAATCCTATTGATGAAAAATCGTGGCCAGCAAGAATTGTTGACTTACGCACACCTTGGATATTTCTGGATTTATACGATGATGGTGCAATACAAGGCAGGATGCATCTTAGACAGTTAGGGAGAAAGCGCCAATTATCTGTCGATGAACACGGACTGAAAGTTATACTCTCTGAATGTGATGATCCAGATAATGAAAAACCTATTGTTCGACTAGGCCAACATTACCCTTGTCGATTACATGGAATTGACATATGGAGTGGTTCTCTTGACCTTACTCCAAAACGAAACTAAACCGGTTTAATAAATGCACATAACTAATTAAAAACTATGACTGTGAATGGTTCATCAAAAATTCAATGGGAAAATAGTGAACACTCATCACCCTCGGCCAATTAGCACTACCATGACGCAGACATGGGTAGTTGACTCCAATTGTTTCATCCACCTTGGTTCAATGGCTACTGAAACATTTATCACAGATATTTCAACGGTTCTCAATAATGGTCAGATGCTTTTTGTTACACCTGGTGTTCACAATGAAATTGAAAATGTTCGTTTTCAAAAATGGTCTAAAAAACCGAAAGTCATAGATGAATTCGATTCACTATTGACTACGGTACCTATTGATGATGGGCAAATCCGAGGCCTTGCACAAATTATTGGCGAGTCTGCTTCACCGCAAGATGTTGATCTTTCTTTGATGGTGCTGGCATCTCAACTTCACCGGGAAGGCCGTGAAGTGATTTTAGTTACCGATGATTTCAAAATGACAACATCCGGGGAAAAAGCGAATCTTGGCTATACAACATGCCCTCCATCTACTTTTATTCAGCGTCTCGCTGCTCAAAGTTCTTCGAAAAATAAAGGTCGAATAAAAAGTTTATCTCGTCGTGTTAGGGCTGCAGAAATGCGTTATGCAATCAGTAGAGTTCATGAATATGATATCCAAGCGAAATTAACATGGATGGTTGATTCATTGATTGAGGATCGCCCACAATCAGAGAAAAACATATCAAAAGATACTTCTGAAATGAATCTTAAGCGTGCTTTACAAAGAACATTGGCTGGTGAAAAAATCAAAGGAAACCATCTTAAAAAATTAGGCACTTTACCAGAGATTTGTCAACCTATTCTCTTACTTGATTCACATTTATCCGAACTTACTTTGCCTAATACTTCTGAGCATCTTCTTGAAGCATACGATGAAACACTCCTTCTTCTCAGTGAGGTATTAGAGGCCATCGGACTTGATTTAACACCACTTGATGAGTCTACAGCAGAACTTGCCCATAGTGCATTAAGTGAATATTTGTATCGAACCGAGACCGCTTTGGGTTTAATGGCAAAAATGTCTGGAAGAAGAGAAACAGCGAGATTACATTTATCGCGAGCGCTTCAATCAGCTACACTAATCGATGATTCATTTGCCGAGATGCATGCTGTATTTCAACTTGGACTTCTTGCTATTGCCTCAGGGAAATGGCAGCGATCATCTAGATTATTTGAGGCAGCAGACAGACAAGCACAATTGATATCTGCACCGAGATTACCCTATCTTGTATGTGCTGCAATATCACGTCATTTACTTGATGAGGCTAACTCTGCTGAACAACATATCTATCATGCAAAAATCCTTGTTTCCGAGGATAAAATACAAGCATCTATTCACCTGATGAAACTTGGTGAAGCATTGTTGGCTATAGATCAACCTAGTTTGGCTTTAGAAGTTCTCGATGAGGCGATGGAGTGTGCGTTACAGACAGAATCTCAGGAACAACTTGAGAAACTCTCTGAACATATACTGATGGCTAATGATGCAATGACAAAAAATGAAATAATTCAACATGAAGGGCTTCGCACCCTGTTGGATGGTTTGAATCAATTAAGCAAAGAAGAGGCCGAAGAATTTGCAAAGAAAATTAAGGCCATTGAGCAGCGAGTCAATGAGCATAATCAGCCATTTGAAGAAACATGGAACGTTTGGCAGCCTTCCAGTAAGCTGATTCCTGAAGATGCAACACTCCGTGTGGTACGTGCCGAAGTTGATGAAAACCAAGACACACTCGTTGTTGTTCATCACCCCGAACTTGGCTCAATCGGATTGTGGTTACCTGATGGTGAATGGAATGTATCTTCGGGACATTTACTCTCATTTGCTAGCACTCGCGTGAAACTCGCGCAGCCAACCTTTGAACTCCAAGAAAAACACAGAATCCGGGGGATTGTCGCAGTTGAAGATACATCTCAACTGATGTTCAGCCCACCTAATGAGGAGTTTATAATTAACTCTGAAATTTAAAAATAACAAGATCACTATGATGAAGTTTACTCCTCTAGTCACGTATATTCACAAGTCCATCCCTTGGATTTACAAATTTACAGACGGCATTAAAAAGTCAATATAGTTCTAACATGTCAAGCTACTAGGAAGAAAATTGCCACCATTGCCACTACAGCAACAATGAGGACAATCTGAGTGCCTAATTTGGGTTCATCCCTTTCACTTTGAGCCAAATCATTCCATTCTTCCATACTAATCCTAATGGGTTTGGATACATGAAATTAATGAATGGGTTAAAGTATTGATTAATCAAAAAAAGGGATATAAATGACGAAAATAATTGCAAGACCTAAGGGTTTATTAATGACTCGCGATTCTCTCAACTATGGACCAAAAGATTGATTCTAAACCTATGTTGTATTTTGGTTATGGGTCTAACCTAGACAATGAAGATTGGATGAAATGGTGTACTAATAAAGGACTTGACCCCTCGGGATTGAAAGAGATTGGACCTGCCTGGATAGATGGTTACTTTCTGGATTTTAATTATTTTTCACGCTCTAGAGGTGGGGGGGCTGCAAATCTAACATGGTTTGCCCCTGGTATGGCAGCAACACCGGGTGCATTGTTTGCAATCGATGAATCTACAAGAGATGCACTAGATCGAAAAGAAGGTCATCCAAACTGTTACCGTCGTGTTGAAAAAACCGTCCATACAAGTGATGGCCAAAGTCATCTAGCTTACACTTACATTCACGAGCCTGAAGAATCAGAATTCCACGCTCCATCCGATGAGTATGTAGAATTGATTCGTAATGGCTTGTTGAGACTAAATTTGCCAACGACTTGGCTAGATTCTAGTCTAGGGTTGACTCTTCCTCCGAGATTCAACTATGTGTTCGTATACGGTACACTGATGAAAGGAATGATACGCGGAAAAGAGATGGATGATGGAAGCGAGTTTTATTGCCAAGGTTCTGCAAAAGGCTATCTTTATGATTTAGGAGATTACCCGGGAATGGTTCCAGGAAAAGGGATTGTCAACGGAGAAGTGTACAAAGGAAATGATATATTTGAGTTTATTCAGCACTTAGATTGGATTGAAGGTTGCGTGGGAAATAATCGTCTATTCGACAGAACAATACAAGAAATCGATACTGAAAACGGAACGCTTTGGGCTTATGTTTACCACTATAATCAATCCTTGGATTCGTTTGATAAAATAGAATCGGGAAATTGGAATTCAAAATCTGTCTAAAGAAACACGAGTTCCTAAGAAACTACACAAAACCATCAATCAATCTTTTTTTCCAACTTTCATTTCCCCTACAGTCATTCCACCCTCACGTGCTTTTGAACGCTCATGTGAAGCTTCTTTAGCGGATACCATGTATAATTCAGAGAGATAATCGAGATGACCTGGAGAAGTGACTACCATAATATCATCAGCAGTAAAGTGATCTGGAGAAGTATATCCGCAAGATTTACATAGCATGTAAACCTCTTTTTCAAGTGTTTTCACGTAAGTAGAAACTCTCTTGGCTGCGCCATCAACATCTAGTGCTTTCTGGAGTTTCTTATCTTGAGTAGCAATTCCTGTTGGACAGCGATTGGAATGACAATCTAGTGCTTGAATACATCCCAGAGCGAGCATGAAGCCACGTGCAATATTTACTCCATCTGCACCTAAAGCCATAGCAACAGCAACATCTATTGGAGTTGCTATTTGACCTGAAGTAAACAAATGTATTTTGTCTCGCACCCCATGCTCGCGCAAGGCCCAATCCACCATAGCAATACCATGCTTCATTGGCACACCTGCATGGCTGGCTAGAACCAAAGGAGCTGCTCCAGTTCCACCTTCACCGCCATCAACAGAAATGAAATCAGGTCCTCTTTCCGGTTCCGAGGCAATAGCTGCAGCAATATTCTCTATTTCTTCGATATGCCCAGCAACAATTTTGATTCCAACTGGTTTGTTTGCAAGATTTCTTAGACGGTCAATAAAATCGAATAAACCAGACAAGGTGTCGAATTCATTATGCCTTGGGGGTGAAAGAACATCTTGCCCTATTGGTACTTTACGAATAGCTGCAATTTCAGCAGTGATTTTTTCCTTAGGTAACATTCCTCCTTTACCTGGTTTTGCCCCTTGCATTAATTTTAGTTCAATCATACTCACATTGTCATGTGCAGCAATCTTTGCAAATGCTTCATCAGAAAAATTACCATTGTCATCGCGGCATCCAAATTTACCTGTTCCGAGTTGGAAAATAACCTTCCCCCCCTTTTGGTGATAAGGTGCAAAACCTCCCTCTCCAGTATTATGGAGAATTCCTGCCATCCCCGCTCCCTTATTCAAAGCACTAACTGCATTTGCAGAAAGTGAACCATAGGACATAGCTGAGATTGTAACAAAGTGTTCTAAGATTACTGGGTTCTTCACACCAGTACGTTCACCAATCACTCGATAATATCCCTTATGTTCACTTGTTTCTCTCTTGAACATTGCAGGCATCACAATATGGGATCCGACAGAATCAAAATTAACTTGACTTCCAAAACCAATGGTGTTATTTTTACCTTTAGATGTGGAATATATCCAATTTCTAGTTACTCTATTAAAGGGTTTTTCCTCAAGATCATTTGCAAACCAATATTGACGTAGTAGTGGTCCTAAATGCACTGCAACCCAACGTCCCCAATACAGTACTGGAAACCTGCGTTGCACTGGATTAACTGTTTGAAATCTATCGTGAATGAAGAGAATTAAAACTCCTAAAATAAATGTTCCGACAACTATCGAAATAACATGAAACAAACTCCCTTTTTCAAAGAAATCAGTTAGTATATCACTTGATGCCCAAATAACAGTAAGTGAAGTAAACAACCAGACAGTCCACCAATAATACCATCTTCCCATGTTACCAACAGTAGTGCCCGAGGTTTTGAATGAATCGCTACCCTCAGCTTTGAGTTCGAAATTCATTCCTTTTCCAGTGAAACCTCATCCCAAACTGTGGAAGTAGAACTCATTCGTTCTATGAGATCTATCAATGCGTCAACAGCAGGCCCTAGTCCCTTTTTTTCAAGATTAAATTCATATTCCCTAATGGTTTTATCTCCATCCTTCTCAATTAATGTCATGAAATCATCATCATTGTTGCTCCATGCCGAAAACTCAAGATGAAGACCGTTTTCTCGCTTCGGGCCATAATAAAGGCTACCGGAAGACGTTTGTGATGAGTATATTGAGTTCCATGCATTGTTAATCGTTTTGATTTTAACAGTTTTTTCTTTACCGTTTTTTTTGAGAACGAATGTTTTGGTTTCACCGGCAAAAATGTCGTTTTCGATTTTCGCTGCGAGTTTTGTGAACTCAATCGCTCCTCTCAATACACCTGAGGTGAAGGAACGCCAAACTCCGAAGGATAACAACAGTAGGAGCACAAAGATGACGACAAGAACATCCCACATGCCTTTGGCTCGTTAGTATAAGCATTGAAAGTATTGCCAGCAAGTGACACCCTTGAGCGGGAATTGAGGTTGGATTGGTACCGTCTGTATTGACAGGTATACAGAGGAGTTTCGGATGAACCCTTGCGACATCCATAATTCCGAAAGAGCCTTAACATCTAGTATATTGTACCAACTATGCGAAATAGAACTATTTTGAAAAGTCAAGTTATAGCCTTGTTGCTTGCGGTCCTTATGCTACCGTTTGCAGGCTGCTTAGATGAACCTCAAACAAACATCGATGTTGAAGATGGAATAAACAATGATGTAGAAGATGGAACAAACAATACTGTTGAAGATGGAACAAACAATACAGTTGAAGATGGAACAAACAATACAGTTGAAGAACTTGTAGAAGGTTGTATGGATTCTACTGCTAATAACTATGATCCAAATGCTACAGATGAGGATAATACATGTGACTATGATTTAGATGATGATGGTGTATTGGATACTGATGAGTTTGAAGGTTGTATGGATTCTACTGCTAATAACTATGATGCAGAGGCTACAGAAGAAGATAATACATGTGACTATGATTTGGATAATGATGGGGTATTGGATACTGATGAGATTGAAGGTTGTATGGATTCTACTGCTAATAACTATAATCCAGAGGCTACAGATGACTATGATTTATCCGATGACAATACATGTGACTATGATTTAGATGATGATGGTGTATTAGATACTGATGAGTTTGAAGGTTGTATGGATTCTAATGCTAATAACTATAATCCAGAGGCTACAGATGAAGATAATACATGTGACTATGATTTGGATAATGATGGAGTATTGGACGCTGATGAAATTCTAGGATGTACCGATTCTAATGCATTTAACTACGACTCTGAAGCTACTGATGAGGATGGAACATGTGTGTTTACTTTCCAACCACAAACAAAAGATGAACTTCAGGATGCTGTAGATGAGTGGATCGATGATACTAATAGTGCAAATTCAATTTATGGAGTTATTTCAACTTGGGATACATCATTGATTACTGATATGTCAGAATTGTTTTTCGATACGTCATTTAATGGTGATATTTCAGAGTGGGACGTTTCAAGTGTAACTGATATGTCAGTTATGTTTGGTTATGCTAGCAGTTTTAATCAGGATATTTCAGATTGGGATGTTTCAAGTGTAACTACTATGTATGGTATGTTTGCTTATACTGACAGTTTTAATCAGGATATTTCAGACTGGGATGTTTCAAGTGTAAATAATATGAGTCTTATGTTTTTTTATGCTAATATTTTCAATCAAGATATTTCAGGTTGGGATGTTTCAAGTGTAACTCATATGGCTGGAATGTTTGAGTCTACTGATAGTTTCAATCAAGATATTTCAGATTGGGATGTTTCGAGTGTAAATGATATGTCAGCTATGTTTGCTAATGCTAACAGTTTCAATCAAAATATTTCAGACTGGGATGTTTCAAGTGTAACTGATATGAGTGTTATGTTTTCTGGTGCAGATAGTTTCAATGGAGATATTTCAGATTGGGATGTTTCAAGTGTAACTACTATGTATGGTATGTTTGCTTATACTGACAGTTTCAATCAAAATATTTCAGACTGGGATGTTTCAAGTGTAATTAATATGGATGAGATGTTCAATGATACAGATGATTTATCAGATGAGAATAAATGTGAGATTGATAGATCATTTAGTTCTAATACTAATTGGGGATATGATTGGTATAATATTAATTGCCCAGGTTGGGTTTTTCAACCTCAAACAAGCAATGAACTTGAGACTGCCGTGGATGATTGGATCGCTAATTCTAATAGTGCAACTTCGACTTATAGAGATATCAACACCTGGGATACTTCATTGATTAGCGATATGTCAGCCTTATTTTATGGAGAATATACATTTAATGGTAATATTTCAGATTGGGATGTTTCAAGTGTAACTAATATGAGTTTTATGTTTTATGGTGCTGATAGTTTCAATCAAAATATTTCAGACTGGGATGTTTCAAGTGTAACTAATATGAATGGTATGTTTGGTTCTGCTGATAGTTTCAATCAAAATATTTCAGACTGGGATGTTTCAAGTGTAACTTATATGAATGGTATGTTTGCTTATACTGACAGTTTTAATCAGGATATTTCAGATTGGGATGTTTCAAGTGTAACTGATATGAGTGTTATGTTTAGAGATACTACGAGTTTTAACCAGAGTATTTCAGATTGGGATGTTTCAAGTGTAACTAATATGAAAGGTATGTTTTCATCTTATATCCAAAATGGGGGACCACTTAACAGTTTTAATCAAGATATTTCAGATTGGGATGTTTCAAGTGTAACTGATATGTCGGAGATGTTTGCTAATGCTAACAGTTTCAATCAGGATATTTCAGGCTGGGATGTCTCAAGTGTAACAGTGATGTATAGCATGTTTAGTAGTGCTTGGGCTTTTAATCAGGATATTTCAGATTGGGATGTTTCAAGTGTAACTGATATGAGATGGATGTTTATGTCTACCACTTTCAATCAAGATATTTCAGATTGGGATGTTTCAAATGTAATTGATATGCGTTACATGTTTAGCTCTGCTTATAGTTTTAATCAGGATATTTCAGATTGGGATGTTTCAAGTGTAACTAATATGAAAGGTATGTTTTCATCTTATATCCAAAATGGGGGACCAGGTAACAGTTTTAATCAAGATATTTCAGATTGGGATGTTTCAAGTGTAACTGATATGTCGGAGATGTTTGCTAATGCTAACAGTTTTAATCAGGATATTTCAGACTGGGATGTTTCAAGTGTAACTATTATGGATGATATGTTTACTTATAATTCTGATTTATCCGATGAAAATAAATGTTATATTCATACAGAATTCAGTTCTAATCCTAATTGGATATTTGATTGGAATGGACATTGCATCTATCAACCTCAAACATACAATGAACTTGAGACTGCTGTAGATGATTGGATCGCTGACTCTGATAGTGCAAACTCTACTTATGGAGAGATCAACAACTGGGATACATCATTGATTACCGATATGTCCTACTTATTTTACTATAACCCGACATTTAATGGTAATATTTCAGATTGGGATGTTTCAAATGTAACTGATATGTATTCTATGTTTTATGGTGCTGATAGTTTCAATCAAAATATTTCAGACTGGGATGTTTCAAGTGTAACTAATATGAATGGTATGTTTGGTTCTGCTGATAGTTTCA
>Ga0209709_10004518_pt1 | contig 11169 bp, 8 predicted proteins | sample ArcticOcean_MG_C_2_FD_187435 | JGI IMG/M metagenome (GOLD analysis project Ga0209709, IMG submission 187435) | Marine microbial communities from western Arctic Ocean - ArcticOcean_MG_CB4_136 (SPAdes) (version 2) | ecosystem: Environmental > Aquatic > Marine > Oceanic | place: Arctic Ocean... | reverse complement strand
TGCTCCCACAGAGGTGCTAGTAGCCTCAGATATTGATTTATAGTCGAGGCCCTCAAAATATTTTAATATAAAAACGGCTCGTTGTTTATCTGGAAGTGTAAGTACTGCAGCATGAATTCTAGCAGTTGCCTCATCTCCGTCAAAATAAAGATCTGATTGGAGACATGCTAAATGAGTCTCGAAGTCATCCTCTGTAACTCTGCGTCTTCTAATTAAGTCAAGACCTTGTCTAGTTGAGATAGTGAAAATCCACGAACTGAGTTTTGATTTAAAGGCGAAGGTGTGGAGGGAGGTATGGACTTTGATAAAGGTTGTTTGGGCAGCATCCGCAGCGTCTTCATGATTGCCTAAAAGGCGTCGCAAGTGAAAGTAGATGGGTTGTTGAAGAGTGTCCAGTAGAACGTTGAATGCGTGGTTGCGTGTAGTGTCGTCATCGCTTGATAATGCCAAAACAAGATCACGGTCAGTTGGATAGCCGTTGAATTTAAAAGTCGTGTAGCTTTTTTGATGCATGTGTCTATTTGACGACTTACAAGATAAATGGTTTAATCTGATTTTTAAAATCCCACGGAATCTATAATAGTAACAATTTCAGAAGAGATTTAGGTGTTTATTTCCTCTCTTCGATAGTATAATATGTAGAAAAGTACTGCTCCACCTAAGAAAAGCGCTGTCGAAATGAGTTCAGCTTGTGTCATCGTGATGCCTAACAAATCGAACGTTGTGTTTACGCGAATTTTCTCGATGAAGAATCTCTCTGTGCCGTTCATCATCAGGTAGATGGCGAAAAGTAGCCCTGCAGATTTTAATCTCGTTCTTAAAGACCAAAGAACTAGGAACAGGATTACAGAGATTGTGGTCTCGTACAGTGAAGTAGGATAAACAGCAGGATCGAGAATGGTTCCGTAGCCTGGATATACAGCCAAGGAGTCAGATTCTGAGATAAATCGACCTACTCCATTTACGTTGTTGGGAAAATTATAGCTCCAGGTCCAATCTGGTAGCCAGCTCATCCATGAAGGTTGCAAAGTGGGGTTGGGAATACCCCAGTCTCCATCCCCTGAAATTTGGCAGCCAAGACGACCTATTCCGTAACCTAGCATGAGAGAAGGTGCTGTGGCGTCGGCAACATTTAGGAACTTAAGTTTATAGTGTCGGGCGTATGCATAGACGCTCAATCCACCAAAGATGAGCCCGCCGTATATGGTAAGTCCCCCAATGAAGGCGTTGAGGCTTGGGTTCTTGAAGAAAGCTATGAATTGCTCGGGATATTCGATCAGGTGGAAAAGCTTGGCTCCGAGTATGCCGCCAATTGCCGCTACGGTAAGTATTCCTCCTACATGCTCAGAGGGGGCTACTTCGGAGGTTTTCATCTTAGGTTCGGGAAGAGCGTTTTTACGGCCTTCGTAATAACGCCATCCACCTAGCAGTATTGCAAGGGCTATGCCGAGGGGAATGCTTCCTTCTGAGGAGAACAGGTGCGCTTGAGGTAAAGAGCCTCCGCTAAAGAGAGTGTCAGCATTGATTGCGAGGTATAAAAATTTCCAACCAAAAAGAAACCCGACAAAGGCTTGAGAAATTATTTCTATAGGAGTGGCTGGCTGGCCTTGGAGAGATTGGATTTTGTTTGGGCTGAAAACTCCAGAATTAGTTAGGCGGATGAATTCAAGGCGAATGAAATATCCACCGACTAAGAACGCCATGGCTACAAAAAACCCGAAGCTATTGACTAATTTCAGGAAGGGGAGGTCGAGTCCAATCAGGTCCTCTAATGCGAAGTATAAATTTGGGTACATTGCTTATTAATTTACGCTTCCAAGAACAAATCCGTTGGGATTGATAGTGTTGAGGAGTAGTGAGGTGGTGGTATTTCGAGAGACAGTATTCAAATTTACAGCTACACGGACATATTCTGGTGTGTATCCGAAAACGAGGTCTTCATCTTCAGAAGATTCTATAAGTACTTGTGAAATGCTGCCGATGAATTTTTCATAATGCTCTCGCTGTTTTTTAAGGCTTAAAATCCTCAGCATTTTATTGCGGTTTTGCCTTGTTTGAACGGGAATAACATCGTCTATTCTCAGCGCTGTAGTGTTTGGACGTTCGCTATATGTAAAGACATGTAAATAGCTAACATTAAGCGAGTTCACGAAGTCATATGTGTCTTTAAATCTTGAGTCACTCTCGCCTGGGAAACCCACGATTACATCAACACCAATTCCAGCATGTGGCATTTTTTTACGGATGTAATCTACGCGAGAACGGTAGAGGTCAGATCTGTATCTACGCCTCATAGTAGATAGAATTTCGTCGGATCCAGATTGTAACGGAATGTGAAAATGGGGCATGAATTTCGTAGAATCTGCAACGAAATCTATGATGTCTTCTGACAGTAGATTAGGCTCTATGCTCGAGATTCGGTATCGTTCTATTCCCCCCTCTAACTTATCGAGTTCCTGAATGAGCTCGAGCAGTGATTCTCCATTTGCTTTGCCGAAATCTCCAATATTCACTCCTGTTAGTACAATTTCTTTAGCTCCTCTTTTAATTGCTTCTCGAGCAGAATCAAGCGTTTGAGCAATTGTGCCTGAACGAGAACGTCCGCGGGCGAGTGGTATTGTGCAGAAGGCGCAGAAATAATCACATCCATCTTGAACTTTCAAGAATGTTCGTGTTCTGTCACCACTTGAAAAACCTGGAATAAAATCTCTCACTTCCTTAATTTCACCTACTCGAATTTCACCAAGACCTGAGTCTTTCTTAGACAGGTCAATAAGCATCGAAGGTAGATTGAATTTCTCGTTTGCGCCAAGTACTAGATCGACACCATCTATCGCTGCAATTTCCTCGGGTTTAAGTTGGGCGTAGCATCCGATTACTACGATGTAAGCGATGGGGTTAGACTTAAGTGAGCGACGTACGAAATTCCGACATTTCGAATCGGCATTGTCAGTAACACTACAAGTATTGATCACAACAACATCAGGAGATTCGTCTATGTTTACTCGAGCAAATCCACCTTCGGACAGCTGCCTCGCAACAGTCGAAGTTTCGCTAAAATTGAGTTTACAACCCAGTGTATGAAATGCTACTGTACCACCTGAAATCATTTTGCGAATTTATTCCATTATGATTTAATATAAGAACTACACTTTTGTATTATCTTGCGAAACCTGTTTTAAAATTAAAAACCTACTGAAATGCGTAATTTACTGACATCTACAGCCATAGCTATTTTTAGCTTAGCATTTAGTCCTTTATTAGCCCAAACCTTTACAAACGGAGTTTCTCTCCTCCCTTCAGAATATCACAGTGGAGGTTGTGTCGGGTTCACTGATATGGACGGTGATGGGTTTGATGACATCATAGTGCTTGACGAAAGTGAGATGCTTCACGTTCTGTATCAAGGTCCCGATGGTTCTTTCAGTGATGTTGATTACGGTTCTGTTAGCGGCAGTAACCAGTGGGGTATGTGCGTTGCCGATTTCGACAACGACGGACACAAAGACGTTTTCTCCGGCGGGTCGTATGATGGCGTTCACGTTCAGCATATAACTGCACCAGCGGTGAGCACTTCTATGGAGCTTGAAAACGGGTCACTGTATATGCAGGCATGCAACTGGGCAGATATCAATAACGATGGATACCTAGATGTTTTTGGTTGTCACGATGATGGTCTTAGCCGTATGTGGGCTGGATCACCAGAGGGGACATTAACTCCTGCTCCGGGTCTTATTCCACTAGATGATTATCTCCTAGCAGATTATGCTGGGAACGATCACTCGGGTAACTACGGAACAGTGTTCACTGATTTTGACAATGATGGTGATATTGATTTGTTTATAGCCAAGTGTCGCCAGTTTATTAACGACCCTTACGATCCTCGTCGTGTTAACCAACTTTGGGTGAACGACGGAAACGGAAACTTCACTGAGGAAGCAAATGAAAGAGGCTTGGTTTTTTACGAGCAGAGCTGGACAGTGGATTTTGCAGACACAGATAACGATGGAGATTTCGACTGTTTGATCACGAATCACAGTACAACTCTATTTCTTTTCGAAAACGATGGTCTCGGATATTTCACGAACATAACTGCAGGCAGCGGACTTGAAATAGAAGGGTTCTTCCTTCAAGCGAAGATGGAGGATTTCGACAATGACGGATATGTAGATTTGGTTTACTCAGGAGGAGATCACAAGTACTTACACAACAACGGAGACAATACCTTCACGGAAATCTCAGGGACATTTCCTGGAGATGATACGATGCACAGTTTTGCTTTTGGAGATGTGAATCGAGATGGTTCTGTGGATTTGTATGCCAGTTACGGTGATGGATATGTGAGTACAGATTTTGATCATGAGGATATTCTTTGGGTGAACGAGGGGAATGACAACAACTGGATCACTTTTGAGCTAGAGGGATTCCAATCTAATGTTGATGCTGTAGGTGCAAAAGTTGTTATCACTGGAGACTTCGGAACCCAAATTCGTGAAGTCCGCGCAGGTGAGAGCTACGGAATTACGAATACGTTTTCTTGTCATTTCGGTTTGGGTACATCTGAATCAGTTGAAACAGCTACTGTCGTTTGGCCTAGTGGCTTAGAAACAGTACTTGATCTTCCAGACATCAATCAATACCACACAATCTTCGAAGCGCCATGCTTGGTAGACGTTGCGATAGAATCTTCAGCGTATGGGTTCTGTCCAGGAGATTCTGTGGTGATTACATCTCCATTGGGTTTTGAAACTTACTCTTGGTCTAATGGCGTAACGGATTCAAATGTGATTACGGTAACAGAAGGAGGTAACTACAGTATTGTTGTAACAACCTTAGAGGGTTGTGGAGGTATTTCTAATGTTGTCTCCGTGATTGATATTACAGGAGATGCTCCGACCATTGACATAGATGGAGACTTAAACCTATGTGATGGAGGCGATATTACGATGACGGCCAGTGAGGCAGCCAGCTGGGTTTGGTCTACAGGTGAAGAAACCCAAACGATAGTTGTCAGTTCATCAGGTACTTACAGTGTGTCAACCGTAGATATTTGCTTCAACGCAAACGATTCAGAACAGTATGACGTCTTGGTGTATGAGGCACCTGTCGGTCCTCCGATGTTGACGGCTTCAGCGACATCACTTGACTTGCCGGCTTCAGTAACTTTAGAGGCTACAGGTGGTGACAATATTAAATGGTACGACTCTGAGTTGGACGGTAATCTTCTTGCAACAGGTTCTTCATACGAAACAGATATTGTTGAAACGTCAACAACGTTTTGGGCTTCCTCCTCTCACATTACCTCAGGTGATTTAGTTTCAGGAGGTGAAATGGAAACCCAAACAGGCGGCCAGTATCACTCTAATAACAATCGTTGGCTTGAATTTGATGCTTACGAGGATATGCTACTACGTAGTATTACTGTTTATGCTAATGGCGCTTATGACAGAACTTTCGAACTTATTGATAATTTCGACAATGTCCTTGCTACAACCACAATCTTCGTTGAAGATGGTGAAAACGTTTTAGACCTGAATTTCGAGGTGCCTGCTGGTGATAATTATGGATTGCGCTCTGCGACAAACGACCCACAGCTTTGGCGTGAAGGAACGGACTCTAACCTGTCTTACCCGTACCCATTAGGCTCTCTAGGCTCCATTACACAATCTACTGCGGGCCCATCATTCAGTTATTACTATTTTTTCTACAACTGGCAAGTTGAACCTCTTCCCATTGCATGTGAATCTGACCGCGCGTCTATTTCAGTGTCAGTGTCAGGCCTCTCTGAGTTATTTTCTGCCGCTCAGTTCTCTCCTGAACTTAGCCCAAACCCAGCTCCTTCTTCATCCCATGTGTCGATCACAAACTTCCCTACATTCCCTTGCGAAGTATCGATATCTGATATTAGCGGCAGAGTAATCTTTATCGGTTCTTCGAATGTTATTTCGCTTCATGGAATTAACGCTGGAACTTACATCATTTCTGTACTTCGTCAATCTGACGATGTTGTTCTTGGAGTTTCTAGATTGATAGTACAGTAATCTATAAGTTTAATTCGTGGTAAAAAATATAGTAGCCCTTCTAACTAGGTTCATTCCAAGAACTATTCTTCAAAGAGTTGCACATTTAGGGCTACAATCTATTGGTTGGATATATACAGGGAAGACGTTCGAGGATCCTATAGATGGAAGAACTTATCGAAAAATGTTGCCTTATGGCCGAGTACGTACGCGTCCCAATGCCTTAGCTCCCCACTCGCTATCCCTCGAACGTCACCGCGCTTTGTGGGTGTTTTTGTCAGAATTTACGGACTTTTTCACTTCTCCGTCTCGGATGTTGCACATGGCACCTGAGTACTGTTTCATAAAACGTTTTCGTTCAATTCCCTCCCTAGATTACGTTACCGGAGATCTTGATTCTCCTTGGGCTGACCATCACTTCGATGTTCACTCCATTCCTTTCGAGGATTCATCATTCGACATCATTATGGCAAATCATTTGATGGAACACGTAGATGATGACAATGCTGTCCTTCGTGAATTTTATCGCGTATTGCGCCCTGGTGGATGGGGTGTGCTGCAAGTCCCTATTGATTGGACGAATCCCAATACTGAAGAAGATAGATCCATTACTAACCCCGTTGAACTTGAGCGACTTTACTGGCAGCGTGATCACCTTCGACTCTATGGATACGAGGATTATCCCAACAGATTGCGTTCAGCAGGGTTTGTTGTCGAAGTAATTGATATGAAGGAGGTGTTAGGAGCTTCCCGATATGAGCGTTACGCATTGGGAGGGGAGCAATGGGTGTTTGTAGTTAGGAAGTAGCAATTCCGATTTATAGATTTATTGAAAGAAGGCGCAGTGTGGTTGTGCGCAGACATTGTCGTCGCACAATTCTCTAAAATCTTGTATATATCTGATTAACAAATTTTTACTTGTTTTGACTGTGTTTACACGTAAGCAATAAATCTCCTAAAGTATATTTATTCTGAATGCATAAGCGTACATGTCACCACACCTTAAAATTATTAGGGCCTGGTTTTACAGTTGTATTAACGATTATTTATAATTGTTCGACGACAGTGTAAGCACACAAAACTAGTGTAGTGATTTATGATCCAACCGCAAGTAATCACCGATAGATCTTTAAACTTGAAGTATCTCAGTAACTTGCACTTCGTTGAGATTAGAAAGTTTCACTGAAAAATCAGCTGCATCGCGAAGTCGGATACTTGCCTCAAGCGAACAAGTTAGTTGAAAGTTTGTTTTTTGTGGAGTTACACCTGATCGTTTGAGCACGTTCATTACCGCACCCATCTGTGTATATGGGTACTTTACTAAATACGTTTGGGTGCGTATACATTTTACAATTGTGCCTGAGGCGACTGCATACGAGGCGGCAGTGCGGTATGCGCTAATGAGGCCGCCAACACCAAGTTTTGTTCCTCCAAAGTAACGAACGACAACAATGATGACGTTTGTGAGCTTATTTGATTTTAGTACACCGAGTATTGGCTGGCCAGCCGTGTTTGCAGGCTCGCCGTCATCGTTAGAACGAAAAGATGCTGCATCATGTCCAAGTCGCCATGCATAGCAATGATGTCTAGCGGCACTGTGAAGGACGCGTATCTCGGACAGGCGTTCTTTGATATCGGATTCAGATGAGACTGGAAACGCAAAGCTGAAATGCTTTGATCCCTTTACCTTGTATAGACCTTCTGAAGGGGTTTTGAGAGATAGAAACGTGTCGTCTTTATCCTTCAAAACAGATTGAGAAAATGTAAGAGCGAGTACGAAGTGCTTCGATGGGGTTTGCGTAATCGCTGTCGTCTGGGATGAGTACGTTTATTAAACCGAGCTCGGTTTTTAACTCTAAGGCAAGTTTGAAGAAAGGCAGGAAAATGTCAATTCCGCCACCAAGATCGATAGAGTAGTTGGTTGATTGAATTCGGAGGATATCATCGCTTTGCAGTTGTTGGTTTACATCTTCTTGAGATTGCATATCCCGACTGAATTTAATACCAATAAGTGAGTAAGCTGCAAAATTTACGATCCTGTCAGTGCGGATTTTAAGAACGAGTGGAATGTCAAGGTTTACAGACTCCGTCCTTCTGAGTATCTCATTTGTATTCGCAGGATTGGGAGATGTACCCTGGGCAAACGTGTAGTTTAACCCTCTATCTTGAAAGCTTAATCCAGGGATAAATCTCAGTTTAAGGTGGCGTCCAAGATTAAGCGATGCGAGAAGGGCGAGGTTGAATCCTCCTTGAGGTGTGTTTGCTATTCCATAAAGTCCAGTTGCAAATGTAGAATCTTGCTTTAAGTCAAACAAGAAATCGGATGTATTTCCTGATATGATAAAGCCGAAGTGGTAGGGTTTGTTGTCAAATGAGGCAAGATTCTTACGACCTGTTTGGGCAAAAGACGCAAGAGTCAAAAGCCCAAAAGCGATAAAAAGTAGCAGTATTTTCCTCATAATAACTAAGTTAACGAGTTTTGTCAGGATTTTGTTGCGGCATAACCCAAACTTTTGTCCAAAGTAAGCTAGCCACAAAGGAAATAAAAATTCCTGCCAGTAGATATACCATCAATGTTAGTGAGATTTGGGTCTTCGCAGCGTAGAAGATTTCTACCCCCTCTTGCTGAGAGATTATCCATTCTGAGAGGCTCGCGTTATTTGGTAAGTTGCTCTCAGTAATGTGGTTTAAATACTCTTCTTCTGAGGAGAAAGTGGTAGAAATCGTGTCTAAAACAGATATGAATCGAGCGTGAGTTGCATCTTTCATAATCACATGGTGCCAAAGTCCAACAACTGCAGTCGCCCCAACAGCGTAACCTACGACAGTTTTTGCAACATGCTTAAATCCGTCAAGGAAATCGGGGGTGGGTCTGAGGGTTCGTATCCCATTATAGGTTGCTAGCAGTGCGTAGGTCATTAAGGCCATAGCATGAAACATAAATCCGTACTTGAATGACTGCTCAAATGATACGTTGCCTACAAGTAAGTACTTAAAAAGTATCCACAATACGAGTGTGGCCAGTATAATTGTGAGGTTGTTTTTCACGATGGTTTACCCGTTCATAGAATTTAAGAATTCTTCGTTGTTGCGAGTAGATTCAATGCGTCCCTTCACAAATTCCATAGCTTCTACGGGGTTCATGTCGGCAAGGTGCTTTCTTAGAATCCAAATTCTTTGGAGAGTTTCCTTATCTAAAAGTAGATCTTCACGACGGGTGCCAGATGACTGGATGTCTATCGCTGGGTAGATTCTTCGATTGGCTATTTTTCTATCGAGCATAAGTTCCATGTTACCTGTTCCTTTAAACTCTTCGAAGATTACCTCATCCATTTTTGAGCCCGTGTCAACCAGTGCAGTAGCAATAATTGATAAAGAACCGCCATTCTCGATATTCCTAGCAGCTCCAAAGAACCGCTTAGGTTTTTGTAAAGCGCTGGCTTCAACTCCACCAGAAAGGATTTTTCCAGATGATGGGCTAACTGTATTATAAGCACGAGCTAAGCGAGTAATAGAATCAAGAAGTATACAGACATCATGTCCGCACTCTACCATACGCTTCGCTTTCTCTAAAACGAGGTTCGCGATTCGTACGTGTCTGTCTGCAGGTTCGTCAAAAGTTGAAGCAATAACTTCCCCATTCACACTTCGCTTCATATCTGTAACCTCCTCAGGTCTTTCATCAATCAATAAAATAATTAAGTAAACTTCTGGGTGGTTTATTGAAATAGAGTTGGCTAGGTCTTTTAACAACGTTGTTTTACCAGTTTTAGGCTGGGAAACGAGCATTCCCCTTTGGCCTTTACCAATCGGAGAGAAGAGGTCCATCAAACGCATCGAAATACCACCGCGAGCAGTACTTAAATTAAACTTTTCTTGAGGGAATAGTGGCGTTAGGTACTTGAAAGGAACTCGGTCTCGAATCCACTCGAGTGATCTGCCGTTTACCGATTTAACACTTATAAGTGGGTAGAATTTCTCTCCAATACGAGGAGGTCGAATGCCAGCCACTACTGTATCTCCGTTTTGGATAGAATACTGTTTCATCTGTTTAGAAGAAACATAAACATCATCAGGAGAATTGAGGTAGTTGTAGTCGGCAGATCTTAGAATAGCGTAGCCTTCAGGCTGAACTTCCAAAACGCCTTCTATTTCTACAAGATTGTCAAAATTATAACCGTGCTCTTCTGGCTCACTTAAGAACTTATCTTGCTTATTGCGGTTGCGGTTTTGGTTAGGGTTGTTTCTGTCTGCTCTTTCGTTACGGGCCTTTCTATCATCGTCGCGTTTGTTGTCACGTCTGTTGTCACGTTTGTCGTCACGTCTGTCGTCACGTCTGTCGTCACGTTTGTCGTCACGTTTGTCGTCACGTTTTTCGTCGCGTTTTTCGTCGCGTTTTTCGTCGCGTTTATTGTCACGTCTGTCGTTACGTTTGTCGTCACGTTTGTTGTCACGTCGGTCGTCACGCTTGTTATCAGAACTCTTTTCAGTTTGATTTTCGTCGGTAGATTTGTCAGAATCGTTGGTGTCTTCGTCTTTTTGTCTTTTGCTACGACGATCTCTTAAACTGTCACCAGAACGGCGTTCAGTTGCATTTGAGTTGCTGCTCTCTCTCGGTTTACGCTTTTCACTTGAATCACGTTGTACACGTTTAGTTGGAGCTTTTGAATCAGAATCTTTTTCAGTAGATTTTTTTGCTGGCGCTTTTGTATGCTCAGTCTTATCATGTGGCTTGTTGATATTCTTCTTATTAGTATTAAGCAAGGCTTGCTCATCTAAAATCGAATAAACCAGGTCTTGTTTCTTGAGTTTGTCTACTGTTTTAACTTCAAGTTTTGAAGCTATTTCTCGAAGTTCGGCGACCTTCTTGCCGTTTAGTTCTAGGATGTCGTACATCAGGGGGGAAAATGAAATTCTATTAGGGAAATGATGTCCGGTCAACCTTATTTCGTTGCCGCTATACATCCTGCATCCTTGTTTGAGGACTTGACAAATATACTACTTAATATTCAAATCCCACTACTTTTTAATTTCCACTACTTCTAAGTTTGAAACTCCAGATTGTGAAATATCAAAGCGCATTAAGGTCCTAACTTGATGCATGCCATAAATCCCTGCTGCTCCTGGGTTCAGGTGTAAACCGTCAAAT
>Ga0209709_10004517_pt1 | contig 11169 bp, 11 predicted proteins | sample ArcticOcean_MG_C_2_FD_187435 | JGI IMG/M metagenome (GOLD analysis project Ga0209709, IMG submission 187435) | Marine microbial communities from western Arctic Ocean - ArcticOcean_MG_CB4_136 (SPAdes) (version 2) | ecosystem: Environmental > Aquatic > Marine > Oceanic | place: Arctic Ocean... | reverse complement strand
GATACTCAGCCAATGTTAAATATAGGATATAATATATTATAAAAACGTTAGTTTATTTATTATATTTTATTATTTTGATTTTTTTATTAGATAAAGCAATTATTAGAAGCATACATGCAAAAAATATTATTAAAAACAAAAATAACTAAACAGATACCACTAATTAGAATAATTAATTAAATTTATTTTAAAGAGTAGAGCTTTAGATAAATATGAACTTAGAAAATTTTAAATAATTAGGCAGAGTTAATTTTTTTTTCTATAAATTGTGGCATCTCAATATCTTTATCTTTATCAGCCACATCTTCTTTCTTGGCTTTTGGTTGAAAAGCGTAAAGTAGATGAAGTTTACAGTATGAAAAATCTTTTAAAGATGATCTTCCACAGAAATAAAATGAACTTTCATTAGGGTGACCAAAGGGCCATTTACATGAACTTTCATCTAATTCTTCTAGCTGCTTTGGATTCTCTGGCTCAAAATTTTTTTCAATTATTAATGACTTAAATTTATTTTTTCTTTCTCTTTTTTGAACGATATTATTATTTGAGTTTTGAATACTTTGATTATTTGAAAAGCTTCTTGTTTTAATCTTTGCTGATAAATTAAGTCTATGTGCCTTTCCAATTATAGCATTCCTACTTAAACCCCCTATAATTTGGGCAATCTGGCTAGCAGTATTACCCTTTCCCCACAATTCCTTTAATTGTTCTACTTTTTCATCTGTCCAGCTCATAATATCAACATGTAGTATATATTAATTATTTTATTACAATATATAGGTATACATACACATAAGAATTATAAAAAAACAAGCTAAAAAATTGTTTTTTTCACAAATTGTGAAAAAAACGTTAAATATATTTAACTTATGGTTGAAAATAAATATCAAATTGGAGTTCGTCGTTTTGGATATATAAATTTCGTTGGTTTTAAAAGTTTATGGCTTAAGGAATGTAAAAGATTTTTTGTTGTTTGGGCTCAAACTCTTCTATCTCCACTTGTCTCAAGTTTATTATTTTTGTCAGTCCTTACACTTGCATTAGAAAATGAAAGAGGTGAGGTGCTTGGATTTTCATTTATTAATTTTTTAGCTCCAGGATTAATTGCAATGAGTATAATAACTCAATCTTTTAGTCATTCAGTCTCTTCTTTAATGATTGGAAAAATTCAAGGGAATATCGTAGACATGTTATATGCTCCATTATCTGCGCTGGAAGTTACGTTAGCAATAATATTGGCAGCAGTAACGAGAAGTCTGCTTATAGCCTTAATTTCAGTTATTGTATTTTCAATGATAATTGAAATACATATTTTTAGTATTTTTTATACTTTTATTTTTGCTTTTTTAGGATCTTTTATTCTTGGATCTCTAGGTTTTATTGCTGGACTCTGGGCTGAAAAATTTGATCATACTGCCACAGTTACAAATTTTATTATTACACCATTGAGTTTTCTTTCAGGCGTTTTTTATTCAATTGAAAAACTACCAGTTTTTTTTCAAATATTAAGTAGTATTAATCCTTTTTTTTATATAATAGACGGATTTAGATATGGGTTTTTAGGAGTATCTGATGGATCTATTAATATTGGTTTAATTTATTTATCAATGCTTAGCTTTATTGTGTGGCTAGTAAGCTTCTATCTGTATAAATCGGGTTACAAAATTAAATCATAAACAATGAGCTCTTTAGCTAAAAATTATAACAGAAGAAAAATTGCATTCACAAAAGGAAAAGGAAGTTTTCTTTATGCAACAAATGGAAAAAAATATTTAGATTTTGTCCAAGGTATAGCCGTTAACTCTCTGGGCCACGCTAATTCAAATTTAATAAAAGCAATTAACAAACAAGCAAAAAAAGTTTGGCATGTATCGAATGCTTTTATAATACCTGAGGGTGAAAAATTAGCTAAAAGATTAACAAAAAAAACTTTTGCCGATTATATAATATTTCAAAATAGCGGGACTGAAGCTACAGAGGCAGCAATTAAAGTTGCTAGAAGATACTTTTATTCAATTGGTCAAACTAAAAAAAATAGGATCATTTGTGTAAAAAACTCTTTTCATGGGAGAACTTTAGCTGCAATTTATGCAAGTGGATCAAAAAAAATGACAGAAGGTTTTGGCCCAAAAGTTGATGGATTTGATCATTTCAAATTTGGCGATCATAAAGCATTAAAAAAATTAATAACAAAAAAAACTGCTGCAATTATGGTTGAAACCATTATGGGAGAAGGAGGAATTAAGGTTATTCCAGATTGGTGTCTAAGAGAGTTAAGAAAAATATGTAATAAAAAAAAAATTTTATTAATTCTAGATGAAGTTCAGTGTGGCATAGGAAGATCTGGAAATTTTTTTGCATTTGAAAATTCAAAAGTTAAACCTGATATTGTTCCAATAGCAAAAGGTATTGGTGGTGGTTTTCCACTTGGTGCTGTTTTAATGAATAAAAAGGTAGCAGTAGGAATGACTGCCGGAACACATGGGTCTACTTTTGGAGGTAACCCTTTAGCAATGTCAGTTGGTAATGCAGTTTTGGATCAAATATTTAAAAAGGGATTTCTTAAAAATGTTCAAAATATATCTAGATATTTTCACTCCGAGTTAAATAAAATAAAAAAAGAATATCCAAAAATTATTAAAGAAGTGAGAGGAGTTGGTCTTTTAATAGGTTTACAATTATTTAATAATCAAACAAAGTTTATCCAAAAATTAATGGATAATAAATTATTAACAATCAGATCTGGAGAGAATGTAATAAGAATATTACCACCACTCACTGTTAAAAAACAAGAAATAGATTTAGCTATTAAAATTATCAAAAAAGTTTGTGTTAATTATAAATAAAAATGAAACATTTTCTTAACCTGAAAGACATACCTGCTAACGACCTTAGAAAAATAGTTTTAGATGCAAAAAAAAGAAAACAAAAAAGAAAAAATTTTCACACGTTAGATGTAGACAAAGATAGTCCATTAAAAGGAAAACTGCTTGTTCAAATGTTTGAAAAATCAAGTTTAAGAACAAGATTAAGTTTCTATCTAGCGATAAAACAATTAGGAGGTGAAGCTTTAACTTTAAGACCTGATGAACTACATTTAACAAAAGGTGGTGAAAGCTTAGCTGATACAGCAAAAATTTTATCAACATATGGAAATGGTTTTATGTTGAGAACTGATAATGATAAAAAGTTAGAAGAATTTAGTAAACATTTAACTATTCCAATTATTAATGGGTTAAGTCCACTATCCCACCCAACACAAGTTTTATCTGATATATTCACTGTTGAGGAAATTAAAAAAAAACCTATTTCAAAATTAAATATTTGCTGGATAGGAGATTCTAATAATGTTCTTAATAGTTTAATTGCAGCATCGGTTAAATTCTCTTTTAATTTAAATATTGGTTGTCCAAAAAATTATGAACCTAAAAAATTTGTAATTGATTGGGTTAAAAAAAATAAGAGAAAAATTAATATATTTAATGATGCTAAAAATGCAGCATTGAATGCAGATGTTATTTTTGCAGATAAAGTTATGTCTTTAAATGATAAAGTTAATAAAATTAAAAAGAGTAGAGATTTTAAAAACTTTCAAATTAATTCAAAATTAATGAGTATTGCTAAAAAGGATGCAATTTTTTTACATTGTTTACCAAGAGGATCTGAAGTTTCAGATAATGTTTTTTTAGGAAAACAGTCAAAGGTTTGGCAACAAGCACTCAACAGAGTTTATGTTCAAAAAAGTATTTTATTATATTGTTTTGAGAAATTAAGGTAATGATATAGGTTTGTCACTATTTTGATTTAGATATAACATTACTGATGCTCGGTCTTTATCAGATTTTAAACCATTGAAACCCATTTTGTTGGCAGGAATCCATTTAGCAGGTTTAATTAAAAATCCATTTAATTCTTCCCATGTCCATTCTTTACCGTAAGTAGACAAGGCTTTTGAATATTTATAATCTGTAATTGCTCCCACTGGTCTGAACAACAACCCCCAAAGATTGGGGCCAATTTTATTTCCACCGCCTTGAACAATGCTATGGCAACTTTTACATTTTTTAAAGATTTTAGCTCCTTGATCAAGATCTCCTAGGGCCATTAAAGTTGAGATATCAATTTGGTTCTCAGAGCTTGTTTGTGAAGCACTAAGGTTTTCAACATTTAATTCTACTTTATAGCCTGGGTTTTTTGGTTTTTTGACGTGGAATACACTATCAGCAATTTTTCCTATTCCAATTACGAGCACAACAACCATTAAAATGGCTGCTATAATTTTATTTAGTTCAAACGAATCCATTTAATTATTATTATTTTGAACGTATAACATGATAATTTAAAAAATACTTAAATTATAAAATATTACTTTGCGTCGGTTAGACGCATAAATTGATAAGCTAAATAATGCATAAAACATTAATATTAATTCCCTCAAGAATGTCAGCGACTAGATTGCCAGGTAAACCACTTTTAAAAATTAACAATTTATCAATAATTTCGCATGTAGTTAATAAAGCGGAGAAAACCAAGATAGGCAAAGTTTTTGTTTGTACAGAAGATCAAGATATTTTAGACGAAGTTGAAAAAAATGGGGGTAATGCAATTTTAACAGGAAATCACCATAAAACAGGAACTGATAGAATATTTGAAGCATATAAAAAGCTAGGAATAAACGATGTTGATTATATTTTAAACATACAAGGAGATGAACCGGCGTTAGATGAACAAGACATCATTAATTTATATAACTTGATGATCAAAAATAATTCTCACATAGGTACTTTGGCTGCAGAAAATGAAGACAAAAATTTTTTTTTAAATGAAAACATAGTTAAAGTAGATACACAAGAAAAATTAAATAATACAAATTTTCCATTAGCATTAAGTTTTTCAAGAAAATATGAGTCACGAATTAATGAAAATGTTTACCATCATATTGGTATGTATGCTTATGATGTTAAAACTTTAGAAAAATTTATACACTTAAAACAAACTAAAAATGAAATAAAAAATAGACTAGAACAGCTTAGAGCACTAGATAATAATTTGAAAATCAATGTAGCCCTTGCAAAATTTTCACCAATAGGTGTTGATACAAAGGAAGATTATCTAGCCTTAAAAAAAATTATGGAATATAAATCTTAAATGAAAATACTTTATCAAGGCTCACCAGGAGCGTATTCACATCTTGCTGCACTCGAAGTTTATCCAAAAGCTAAAGTTGAAGCATGTAAAACTTTTGATGAATGTTTTTTTAAAGCTCAAGAAGATGAAAAAATAAAAATTATTATACCAGAGTCAAATAAAACGACAGGAAATATTGGAATTGAATATTTAATTTTTAAATATCGTTTAAATATTTATGCAGAACATTTTCACAAGATAGAACATAACTTATTAGGTCTTCCTGGAACTAAAATAACAGATATTAAAAATGTATTATCCCACGCGCAGGGGTTATCTCAGTGTTCAAATTATATTAAAAAAAACAATCTTATAGAAAATATAAGAGCTGACACTGCAGGGTCAGCAAAATTTATTTCAGAAAATAAAAAAAAAACAGATGGAGCAATTGCATCCAAATTAAGTGCAAATATTTATAAACTAGATGTGATCGCCACTAATATTGAAAATGAAAAAGGTAATACAACTAGATTTTTAATTATGGGAAAATCTATTCAACAGCCAGAATTAGGAAAAAAAAAATATATTACTTCTTTTTTATTTAAGTTAAAAAGTAAACCAGCCGCACTTTACCAATCACTCGGAGGTTTTGCTATAAATGGAGTGAATTTAAATAAACTCCAAAGCTATCCAGAAAAGAATTCATTTACTTCTCATTTTTTTCTGTGTGATTTGGAAGGACACATTGAGGAACAAAAAGTTCAAAAATCTCTAGAAGAATTAGGATTACATTGTGAAGATTTTCACGTCTTAGGTGTTTTTGAGGCAGATAAATTTCGGAATAAATAATTTTTAAACTTTTATTGTAGATTAGAAAACATTACTGCTATAATAGTTTTTGGAGGCTAGAGGTGGATGCTGCTTGAACCCGACCAGATCTTAACGGAAGCAATCGTAAAGACAGTTATACAGGTTCTAGTCTCCTTTACATCATGAATAAAAATACTAAAGTTTTAGCCTTAAAATATAGACCTCAAGTATTTGAAGATCTAATAGGACAAGACATTGTTGTTGAAACAATTTCAAATTCTATCAAAGCAAACAAAGTGCCAAATGCATATCTTTTTACTGGAATTAGAGGTGTGGGAAAAACTACTACAGCAAGAATAGTTGCAAAAGCACTTAATTGTTTAAATGGCATCGATAAAATTTGTAAAGTAAATTTATGTGAAAATTGTAATTCCATCACAAACTCAAATCATATTGACGTACTTGAGATGGATGCAGCAAGTAAAACGGGAGTTGATGATGTAAGAGATTTAATTGAGTTTTCAAGATACGGACCAACAACATCAAAGTACAAAATATTTATCATAGATGAAGTACACATGCTTAGTAAGCAAGCATTTAATGCGCTACTTAAAACTTTGGAAGAACCTCCACAATATTTAAAGTTTATATTTGCGACAACTGAAATAAAAAAAATTCCTATTACCGTAGTATCAAGGTGTCAAAGATTTGATTTATCAAGAATAAAATCCATCGAACTGTTTGAATTTATTAAAAGTATTAAAGAAAAAGAAAATGGAAAAGTTTCAGATGAAGCTTTAAAACTTATCGTTAAAATTTCAGAAGGATCAGTAAGAGACGCACTTTCTTTGCTAGATAGAGCCTTACTAAGTTTAGATAAAAATGAAGAACTAGATTTATTGAAAGCACAGAAAATTTTTGGCCACTTTGACAAATCACAATTGATTAACTTATTTAGATTAATCTTTCAAGGAGAAGAGGAAAAAGTTTTAAAAATATATAGAATAATTTATGACCAAGGAGTTGAACCAAAAATTTTTTTAAATGATTTTTTAGAACTTTTATATTACTTCAAAAATATAAATTTGTTAAAAATTGATGGAACAAATTTTTCTTTAAATGATGATGAATTTAATGAAATTAAACATATTGCGAAAGATATAGATAACAAAATATTAATATTATTTTGGCAATTTACAATTAAAACATTAGAAGAATTAGATATTGTTTCTAATCAAAATTTAACTGTAGAAATGTTTTTAATAAGATTAATTCACTTAAAAGGAATATCTAATATTTCAGAAGTATTTGACCAAAATAATAATTCAGAAGCTTCTACTTCAGATATAAAGCCTCAATTAAATATAAAAAACTCGTCCAGTGATAATAATGATTTTTTTGATTTAAAAAATAAACCCATAGGCCAAATTAAAAATGTTTTTCAAGAAAAACAATCAGAACAAAATATAAAAAAACAAGATTCATTACCAATAAATGTACAAATTACTTCATTTGATGATTTATTGGATACTTGTAATTTTAAAAAAGAAATTAAATTAAAATATGAGTTAGAAAACAATGTAAACCTTGTAAGTTTTGAAAATCAAAGAATTGAAATTTCTTTTAATGAAGCTTTAGATAAAGAGTTTATTAAGATTTTATCATCAAAATTGTTTGAATGGACTGGTAATAGATGGATCATAACTCTTTCAAAAAAACAAGGTGAACTCTCAAAAAAAGAAAAAGAAATTAATATAAAAAGAAATTTTTTAGAAAAAATAAAAAGAAATTCAACTTATAAGAAAGTCTTAGAAACCTTACCTGATGCAGAAATTATTGATATTGAAAAAAATAATTATGACTGATTTTAAAAAAATTTTAGATAGAGCAAAAGAGCTTGAGAGTAAAATGAAAGAAAGCCAAGAAAAAATAAAAAATATAGAAGTTGAGGGGGTATCAGGTGTAAACTCAGTAAAAATAACACTTAATGGTGAGGGTGAAATTATAAAATTAGAATTATCAGATGAAATTATGAATGAAAACAAGGCAATAATTGAAGACTTAGTTATTGCAGCACATAACAATGCAAAGATTAAATTAAAATCTAAAACATCTGAAGAAATTTCAAAAGCCACAGGTAGTTTTGGTATTCCAGGTTTTAAATGGCCATTATAATTAAATGCAGAATATAAATGAAATTGAAGAATTAATAAAATTAATCTCAAGGTTGCCGGGATTAGGGCCAAAATCAGCTAAGCGTATAGTTCTTAAATTAATAAATAGTCGAGACGAATTAATGAAACCTATAGCAAATAGTTTAGCTCAAGTTTATAAAAACGTATCGAGATGTCTATCTTGTGGATCACTAAAATCGAATATAGTTGGTTGTAATAATTGTGAGAATATAACTTCAAAATTTAATAAAATATGTGTTGTTGAAAATATTTCAGATCAATGGTCAATTGAAAATTCAAGTATATATCAAGGTTATTTTCACATCCTAGGTGGAACGCTATCTTCTTCTACTCAAAGAAAAGAAGATCTTTTGATTTCATCTTTAGTGGAAAGAGCCAAAAAAGAATTAATTGAAGAAGTTATTATGCAACAAGTGCAACGGTTGAAGGTCAAACAACAGCATATTATATTCAGGATAGTCTTAAAAATATTGATGTAAAAGTATCAAAGCTAGCACAAGGACTACCAGTTGGAGGAGAAATTGAAAGCCTGGATGATGGTACGTTATTTTCAGCTTTTAAAAATAGAACAGGAATTGAAAATAATTCTGATTAATTTTTCTTAATTAATCTATTTAAATGCAACAGAGGTTCAGTGTAGCCGGAAGGCTGTGTTCTACCATGAAAGACCAATTCACAAGCTGCTTTAAAAGCAATTGATTTATCAAAATTTGGTGACATATTTTCATAACCCGCTCTGTCTGATCGATTATATGCTGCATCATTTTTATTTTGATTGTCTACAACTTTTGCCATTTTTTTCATAATTTCTAGAACCTGTTTTTTTGAACAAATTCCATGATGTATCCAATTAGCAATATGTTGCGAAGAAATTCTTAAGGTAGCTCTATCTTCCATTAAACCAATATTGTTAATATCAGGTACTTTTGAACAACCCACACCTTGATCGATCCATCTAACCACATATCCCAAAAGTGTTTGAGCAGAATTAGAAATTTCTGAATTAATTTCTTCAACAGACCAATTTGGTCTATCAGCAATCGGTATGGTTAAAAGGTCATCTAGTTTTGCTGGCTCTCTATTTTTTAATTCTTTTTGTTTCTCAAAAATATCTATTTCATGGTAATGAAGAGTGTGAAGTGCAGCTGCCGTAGGTGAAGGTACCCAGGCACAATTTGCTCCAGCTTTTAAATGACCAGTTTTTTGCTCCATCATATCTGCCATTTTATCAGGCATTGCCCACATTCCCTTACCAATTTGTGCTTTGCCTGAAAAACCACACTGAAGACCTATATCAACATTGTTATTTTCGTAAGCACCAATCCATTTTGAAGATTTCATATCTCCTTTTTTAATCATAGGTCCGGCTTCCATTGAAGTGTGCATTTCATCACCAGTTCTGTCTAAAAAACCTGTATTGATAAAAAACACTCTATTCTTTAGCGTTCTGACACATTCTTTTAAGTTTGAGGAAGTTCTTCTCTCCTCATCCATAATTCCAATTTTACAAGTATATTTTTCTAATGCTAAAATTTCTTCAACTTTAGAAAAAATTAAATCTGTAAATGCAGTTTCATCTGGACCATGCATTTTGGGTTTAACAATATAAACAGATCCAGTTCTAGAGTTACCTTTTTTATTTAAATCATGAAGGCACGCAGCTGTAGTAATGAATGCATCCATTATTCCTTCTGGTATTTCAGAACCATCTTTTAAGGTAATCGCAGGGTTGGTCATAAGGTGACCAACATTTCTTATTAGTAGCAAACTTCTACCATGTAATTTAAATTCTTTTCCATCTTTAGAAATATAGCTTCGATCAGGATTTAATTTACGTTTAAAAGTCTTGCCATTTTTTTCAAATGTTGAATTTAAATTACCTTTCATTAGACCAAGCCAGTTACGGTAACAAATGACTTTATCCTCAGCATCGACTGCAGCAACACTATCTTCATTATCACAAATAGTTGAAACAGCAGACTCTAAAACAATATCATGAATTGCGGCACTATCTTGATTGCCATCAGGATTGTGGATTTCAAGAGAATCATTAATATCAAAAATGATATCTATATGAAGATTATTATTTATTAATAAAAGTGAAGATAAATGATTTGACTTTTTAACATAGCCTACAAATTGATTAGGATTTTTTAGTTTTAAATTTAATTGATTGTCATTAATTTCAGGAATTCCCAGAATATTTTTCCAGCTTCCTTTTTCAAGTGGTACATTCTTATCCAGAAAGTTACGACCATACTCTATTACTTTTTGACCTCTTATTGGGTTGTATGTTTTTCCTATTACCGCTCCTTTTGTTTCAGGAATTACATCGGTTCCATAAAGACTATCATATAAACTCATCCATCTTGCGTTAGCTGCATTAAGGGCATATCTTGCGTTCATAATAGGAACCACTAATTGTGGTCCTGCAATACTAGTTATTTCATCATCTACATTTGTAGTTTTAATTTTAAAATCAGGGCCTACTTCTTTTAAATAACCAATTTCTTTTAAATTTTTTTTATAATTTTTTAAATTGATTTCATTGCCTTTGTTTTTAATATGCCATTCATCTATTTTTTTTTGTAAGTCTTCTCTTGTCTTAATTAATTCTTTATTTTTAGGCGCTAATTCATGAGTGGCCTTATCAAATCCTAGCCAAAATTTTTCTGGCGAAATTTTTGTGTTTTTAAGGAGTTCATTATTGACAAAATTTAGTAGTTTATTTGATACTGAAAGGTTATTAACTTTTGTATATTGTTTTTTCATACCACTCATTTAACCCCATCTGTATGTTTGCCTGAGAGTTTTGCTCCATCGGCGAGAATGTATTCTCTTTCCAGAGTGTTATGCTTTAATATCGGTCCTTTTGCCTGAGAGTTTCCGGGGTGGTTGCTCCTTCGGCGCTATAGATTTTATAGTCTCTCCCGATGAATAAACACTAAAACCTTAATTAGATTAAGTCAAATATTAAATATTTGCAGCAATTGCTTTCGTATCAACTATTATATTTTTTTTAAACATTTTATTGCCT
>Ga0209709_10004516_pt1 | contig 11176 bp, 6 predicted proteins | sample ArcticOcean_MG_C_2_FD_187435 | JGI IMG/M metagenome (GOLD analysis project Ga0209709, IMG submission 187435) | Marine microbial communities from western Arctic Ocean - ArcticOcean_MG_CB4_136 (SPAdes) (version 2) | ecosystem: Environmental > Aquatic > Marine > Oceanic | place: Arctic Ocean... | reverse complement strand
GTTTAGCTACTCAGGGGAAAGTTCCTTTTTGCAACATCTATTCCTCTTTTATGCAAAGGGCTTATGACCAAGTAATTCATGATGTTGCTTTACAAAACTTAAATGTTGTATTCTGCCTTGATAGAGGTGGATTAGTTGGTGCTGATGGTGCAACACACCATGGCGCTTATGACATTGCTTTTTTCAGGTGTATTCCAAATATGACTGTTTCTGCTCCAATGAACGAGCAAGAATTAAGAAACTTAATGTATACTGCTCAATTGCCTAATCAAGGGCCATTTTCAATACGATACCCAAGAGGAACTGGAGTTATGTTAGACTGGAAAACACCTTTCCAAGAAATTGAAATAGGAACAGGAAGAATAGTAAAAGAAGGAGAAGATATTGCTATTATATCTTTTGGTCATCCTGGTAATTTTGTAGTTAAAGCACAAGAACAGTTTGAAAAAGAAGGATTAAATATTGCCCATTATGATTTGCGATTTGCAAAGCCTTTGGATGAGAAACTATTACACTCCATCTTCCAAAAATTCTCTAAGATTATCACAATTGAAGACGGCTGTTTACACGGTGGTTTTGGAAGTTCAATTTTAGAATTTATGGCAAATAATGATTATCAAGCTAGCGTAAAAATGTTGGGTATTCCTGATGCATTTATTCACCATGGCACACAGGAAGAATTGCACAAAGATTGTTTCTTTGACACCAAAGCAATAGTAAGCTCTGTACAGAAAATACTAGAAAAAAGTCTTATCTCTCAAGTAGGTTAAGCGTAAAATATTGAAAATTAAAGCAAGTATGAAAATTAAAGAAATTCTTCTTTCAGAAGGGAAAGAACAAGAAATTAGTATTAAAGGTTGGGTAAGAACTCGGAGGGGAAGTAAGCATGTTTCTTTTATTGCTTTGAATGATGGGTCAACAATAAATAATATTCAAGTTGTTGCTGAGGCTACTGATTTTGATGAAGAGTTGGTAAAGCAGATTACAACTGGTTCATGCATTGAGGTGACAGGGAAATTAGTTGCTTCCAAAGGGAGTGGACAAGCAGTTGAAATCCTTGCTTCAAGCATAGTAATTCTTGGAGGTGCGGATGCAGATGAATACCCTTTACAACCCAAAAAACATAGCCTTGAATTCCTAAGAGAAAAGGCACATTTACGCTTCAGAACCAATACTTTTTCAGCTGTATTTAGGTTACGACATTCCTTAACTTTTGCCGTACATAAATTCTTTAACGACAAAGGGTTTTTCAACTTACATACGCCAATTATTACAGGTGCTGATGCAGAAGGAGCTGGTGAAATATTTCAAGTTACGAATCTTGATTTAGAAAACTTACCAAAAACAGAAGAAGGAAAAATTAATTTTGCAGCAGACTTTTTTGGAAGTAAAACCAATCTTACTGTCTCAGGGCAATTAGAAGCTGAACTTGGTGCTTTGGCACTTGGACAAGTATATACTTTCGGACCAACTTTTAGAGCTGAAAACTCCAATACTTCTAGGCATTTATCTGAATTTTGGATGATAGAACCTGAGGTTGCCTTTGCTGACTTGGAACAAAACATGGACTTGGCAGAAGAGTTTTTAAAGTATTGTATCCAATATTGTATGGAACACAATATTGATGATTTGAAATTCTTGGACAGCAGAATGGCGGATGAGGAAAGTAAATTAAAAAAGGAAGAACGCTCAGAAATGGGTTTATTGGAACGCTTACAGTTTGTTATTGAAAGTGATTTTGAACGCTTAACTTATCGTGAAGCAATTGATGTTTTAAGAAATTCAAAACCGAATAAGAAAAAGAAATTCCAATACCCAATTACTGGTTTTGGGGACGACTTACAATCGGAACACGAGCGTTATTTGGTAGAGAAAAAGTACAAGAAACCAGTCATCATTACGGATTACCCAAAAGGGATAAAAGCCTTTTATATGCGAATGAATGAGGACAATGAAACCGTTAGAGCAATGGACATTTTATTCCCAACTATTGGTGAAATAGTAGGAGGATCGCAAAGAGAAGAGCGTTTGGATAAGCTACAAGCAAGAATGGAAGAAATGGACGTTTGCCAAGAAGAATTATGGTGGTACTTGGAAACTAGAAAGTTCGGAACGTGTACCCATAGTGGGTTTGGGTTAGGGTTTGAACGCTTAATCATGTTTGTTACAGGAATGAAAAATATCAGAGATGTAATTCCTTTCCCAAGAACACCACAAAATGCTGAATTTTAATAGATGAGTAAACAAAGGTTACAGCAAAAGCAGTACCAAAACCTAAGCCCTCAACAGATACAATTTTTAGGGCTTTTGCAAACACCTATTGTCGCATTAGAAAAACGGATTGAAGAAGAGCTTGAAGACAATCCTGCACTTGAAGAGGATGAGCAGGAAGAAGTAAGCCTTTCCGAAAGAAGTTTTCAGCAAGACAACAGTAATGATATTCAATTTCAGATTGAAGATAAGTCAGAAAGTTTAAGCGATTACTTAAAGCAGCAACTCATTTTACTGGACATTACCAAGGAACAACTGTTTTTAGTGCAATACCTGATCAATAGCCTAGATGGTAATGGTTTTTTGAATAGGGATTTGCACGCCATAACTAGCGACTTACTCGTTAATAATAACCTTGATGTTAGCGAATATGAACTTGGGAATGCATTGCTTATTTTACAACAATTAGAACCTTTTGGAGTAGGCGCTCAAAACCTGCAAGAATGCTTGTTGATACAGCTAAGAACCCTACATCCTGAAAAACACCTTGAACAAAAGGTTATTAGCGATTATTATACGCCTTTTAGCAACAAGAATTTTGAATACCTAGCCAAACACCTTGAAATTGATTTTAACGCCCTTAAAAGCGCTTATAAAACAATTGAATCCCTTAATCCTATACCAGGAAATGGGTTTTCAAAAAATGCAAATGCAATTGCTTATGTTTATCCTGATTTTACGGTATCAATTGTGGATGGTAAACTGGAAACAAAGCTCAATAAAAGCAATGCAAAGCCTATTAAAGTAAGTAAGTATTATCAGAATATGCTAAAAGAAACGGAAGATGATGCTACCAAAAAATTCTTAACTGAAAAAGTAGAGAAAGCAACTTGGTTTCAAGGCGCAATTGAAAAAAGAAATGAAACGCTAAAAAATGTTTTCTCTGTTATTTTAACCATTCAAGAAGAGTACTTTTTTTCTGGAAATGAAAAGGATTTAAAACCCATGAAACTAGCAGATATTGCTCAAGTAGTGAATATGGATATCTCTACTATTTCAAGGGTAAGTAACTCAAAATATGTTGCCACTCACTTTGGTACTTTTAAGCTGAAAGAACTTTTTTCAGAAGCTTACAGAAAAGACAATGGCGAACTCATTTCAACCAAAGAAATAAAAAGTAAATTGCAGGAAATTATAGCAACAGAAGATAAAATAAACCCTTATACAGACGAAAAATTAGCTGAATTATTAGGGAGAGAAGACTATCATATTGCAAGAAGAACAGTGGGAAAATACCGAGAAAATTTAGGCCTCCAAACCGCAAAACTAAGACGAGAATTATAATGAAATTATCAAAGTTTATCTCCATAATTCTACATCCTATATTCATGCCTTTACTGGCTTTATACTTAACCCTGCAAAGCATCCCTTCAATAGGTTTTGTAATAAGCCCCTACCTGAATTATATCTATGGAGTTGTTATCGGCTGTACCATTCTACTTCCTTTATCAACTATCTTTTTTTTAATACAAAAAGGCAAAGTAAGCTCCCTTGAAATGAGCGACCACAAGGAACGATCATTGCCTCTTTTCAGAACTGTTATTTGGATGTCTTTAGGGCTTTACATGCTGAATAACATTTTGCTTTATGCGCCTATTTTAAAAGCAGAATTAATTGGCGCAATACTTATCATCTTGTTTGCTGCTATCATCTCAAAATTCTGGAAAATAAGCCTGCACCTACTCGGAATAGGAGGAGTAGTTGGTGTTTTTATAGCCCTACAAATAATGTTTGGCGGAGTGCTATACTTACTCCTTATTTTTATACTCCTTTCAGGCGTGTTAGGGGTTGCAAGAATAAAACAAAAAGCACACAACCATGCACAAGTTTATGTTGGATTTTTACTGGGAGTTAGTATCGAGTTAGTAACTCTTTTAGTCTACTAATTTTACATCAATAATCTCAATCTTGCGTTCCAAAGCAGCTGCTAAACTATAAATTGATTTTAACCTATCATTAGGGTCATCACTCACTTTTTTTGCAACCTTACTTTCCCCAAAAGGCAACTCAATAATCTGAAAAAAACCACTTTCAATATAGGGCGAAAATACCTTGCCCTCATATTGTTCTACATAATTTACAAAGCTCTTTATTCTCCTTTTGGAAAGGTTACTATTATACTGCTTTTTGTGTAGCGGACTTGCGTAACCTTTAATCTGTAATTGCAGCTTTTTTCCTTGCTTAAGGTCAGCTAAAATATGAGCAAATATAAGGGTTAGTTTATTGAAATTTCCTTTTAAGCTATCCTCAAAAAAGGTTTCTAAGTCAGGGGTGTATTTGTCATACTCCTCTTCCATTTTGAAATAAGAGATATAAGCCTCTTTGTATGTTTTTTGGGTTGTAGTACTCATAGTACAACAATCAGGTTCATCATTGTGGAAATACAACTTTAAAGGCAAATATTTAGCGGAAAGTAATAGGTTATCCAACTCTTCAATTTCCTGTTTTTCTTTTTCAAAAGAAAAAATATCATTGCAACAAAATTCCTCAGTATTGTACAATGCACCTTTACGGTTAGATGCAAAATACCCTTTTGTTTCGCTATAAAAAGTGAGGTACATTTCATCCTGTTTTGAATTGAATTGGATTGCATTTATTGCTTTCTCCCAAAGGTTAAACTTCCCTTCAGCTTTGTAAATATCAAAACCTCCAAAACCTCCTTTTTTATTGGATGAAAAATAAAGTACCCTTTCCTCTTGGCTGAAAAAAGGCGTTATTTCATCAGCAGGAGTATTGATCATCTTTCCTGCATTAATTGGCACACCAAAATTGCCTTGCTTATCAATTATGCTCAGCCAAATATCCATTCCGCCAAACCCTCCTTTTCTGTCGGACACAAAATACATTATATTTTGCTGATTATGGAATGTAAGATGAGGTTGGGTATTTGTTGAATATAATAGGTTTATACTGCTGTTTAGCTCCACAGTTATTTGCTTTTTATAATCCCTGAAAGCAATTTTACAATTCCCCTCATTATCACAGATACTAAAGTAAAAAAACGAGTCATTTTTGGGGAAATGAACATTGGCGGTTGAATAGGAATCTCCTAAATTAATATACTTTCCTTTTTGCCACTTTCCATCGTTAAATTGGCATGAAAAAATAGCAGACTGATACTGCTCTTCTTCCAAAGTGGAAGAAGTATAATAAGCGGTTTTTTCATCAATTTGAACAAAATTAAGTTCGGAACCATAGCTATTAATATGCTCAGAAAGATGTTCAATTTTAACGCCTTGGGCAAGCATTAAAAACGGAAAATATAATATTATGATTACTTTAAATTTCATTATAAATATTTGGGGCATATTTCCTCTTCAACAATTTTTTTCTTTTTCTTGCTCTTCCACTGATACACCAATGCAAATTCAAATCCCCCTTTATTATTACTTGCATTCGTTAAACTAGAGGTATTTACATCATAACTCACCACACAAGACAAGCCCTCAATTTCAGCTCCAAAATAAAGAATAACCGCATCATTAAGCCGATCAGCAATTCCTGATTTTAAGAGGATATCTTGCTCTCCTTCCAATAAATAATTCACATCACAACCCAATAAAAATTCTTTGTCGGTATCCTGATTAGAAAATACTAATTTGGGTTGAATGCTCAAATTATCGGTGTAGGAATAATGAAGTGCCGTGTGAATATTCATTTTTTGCTGCAAGCGAATAGCATCATTAGCGGTTAAGGATTGTTTGGGTTTATTAATATGGTAAAAAGCAATGCCACTTTCAAGAACCGTATTTTTATTTAGGGTATGAAAATTAGCAATCCCAATGGCTACATCAGGGAAAATAAAATTAAGATTACTCAAATTTTCAGGGTCGTTAAACACCAAATCGTCAAACACAATTGACCTTTGAAAAATACCAATCCCTACTCCAAAGCTAAATAGGTTATCAGCAGTTACGGCTATTTTTTTAGCATAGCCAAGGTTAATTCCTGTTGTTTTAAAACGAGAATCTCCCGCAATATCATTTAGGAATTGTACCCCAATATTATGGCTAGGGAGTATGTCTTTTCGTTCCAAGGAAAAGCTAAGTGTGTTAAAGGGAACACTCACACTTGCCCATTGTGATTTTCGTTGGAGGGTTGCTTTGTAGTCGTTATTTTTCGCCCCCACCAAAGCTGGATTCAGCAAAAAAGAAGAAGCTTTAAATTGTGAAAAATGCACATCCTGAGCCACACTACTAAGTGCAATACTCAAAAACAATACAATGCTTAATTTCTTCATCTTATTAAAGTAATATTCCCTTTTTTGAAAAGCTGCTTATCCCCAATACATTTTAGTTCTAAGTAAAAATCAAATACCTGAGGGTTTAATTTTTTTCCTCTATAAGTTCCGTCCCATTTAATAGTAATGTCAGTAGTAGAAAAAACTTTTTGCCCCAAACGATTAAATATTTCTAACCTAAAATCGGTAATTATTCTAGCAACATCATCATCAATAAAATAATACTCATTTATTCCGTCTTCATTAGGGCTAAATGCTGTTGGCACAACAATGCTGTCTTCATTACAAAACACATCAAGCACTGTTACGCAAATTGAATCAGAAATAAAACAATTAAAATTAGAGTCATTTTTAACTTGCACCTCATAACAATAATCCGTTTTAGGATAATCTTTTAATATTGTATCAGAATTATTAAATTCAATCCAATCAATAATATGATGGGGAGGAAGTATTTGAATAGTGAGGATTACTTCCTCTCCTCTAAAAATCGTATCCTCATTCAGCCATAAAGAATCCAAAATTGGATATTCATAGATATTCACAAATATTGAATCTTTCATGATACAACCATTAGCGTCTATAACCTCAACACTATACCATCTTGAAGAATCTGGAAAATCAGTAATACTTGAAGAATCACTAGCAGAAGAATGCCAATTATAAGAAATAATTGGAACAGCAGGATTAAGGTTATTTACTTTCAGAAAAACACTATCTCCTTCACACAATTCCAAATCTCCAGTCAAATTTATATTATCCCTTTCTGCTTTTACCTCAATACTATCAATAGCTTCACAAACCCCAGAAATAACTCTAACATAAAAGATACCAATAGTTGATACTAGCAAGTTTGAATTTTGACTTAAAGTGTCTGTAAAATTATTATTTGATGACCAAATAATTGAACTAATATTAGAATCATGTGATGCAGTTAACAATACAGGATCACTGCAATATGATGTGTCTGAGCCAGCATTTAATGCTATGACGCCTGCTTTTACTTCAACACTATCAATTTTTTGACAATCCTCAGAAAGAACTCTAACATAAAAGATGCCAATAGTTGATACTAGCAAATTTGAATTTTGACTTAAAGTATCTGTAAAATTATTATTTGATGACCAAATAATTGAACTAATATTAGAATCGTGTGATGCCGTTAATAATACAGGATCACTGCAATATGATGTGTCTAGCCCAGCATCTAATTGAAGAGTTATTACAATAACATTTTGCAATAAAGTGTCTATACAGCTTCCAGTAGAAATAAGTAATTGATATTGAATATCGCTTAAAGAATTACAAAAAGGATTAGATATATTTACACTACTTAAATTAGTGGTTGGGGACCAGGCGTAAGTTATTGTAGGGTCGTTGACTGGCAGTAATCCAATTTGAATTTGATCTTCTTCACATTTTACAATACTGGTAATTGTGTCAGATGAGTTGGCTAAGATATATACCTGCTTTCTTATCGTGTCCGAAACATTACAAGCCCCAGGAGCAGTGGCAATTAAAGTAACGGTATAATTCCCTGCTTGATTGTAATTATGGATTGGATCTTCCAGAACGGAAGTTGTAGCATCTCCAAAATCCCACAGATAAACAATAGGTGAATTGGAACTACTTAAATTCTGAAAACTAACAGCTGTATCACAGCCCACCCAGTCAGCATTAAAGTCAGCAATAACCATAGGGAAATCAAAGTTAAATTTAAACACCCCATTATTACAATTTGGGCTGTTATTGGTTACCGAAACAGCTCCTGGATTTGGTTCTATTGGGAAATCGGAATTACCACCACAACCCGCACAAACAGATTGATAAATAATTCCTTTTTTATCAAAGCGACTCGTACCTCCATCAACATGCTCTGCACTTTGGCTACCTCCAAAATAAGTAGCATAAACCAAACTGCTTAAGGCGTCATCAAGCACCATTAAATAAAAGTCGTTCCCATCAGTTGTCGTTTGAAATGCAGGAGTAATTACCGGCAAATTAAGGGTTGACAATGGTCCTCCTCCTGTGGCAGAACCCCAGCCAGAAAGGTAAATCTTATCGCAAACATCTACCAAAAAGGCTGTTGGAGAAATATCGGGCGTACCCTTTCCTGTACCCACAACTGTTGCACGTAAAACAGTCGATAAATCATCAGTAAATACCGCAATAAACTGCCCTGAACCACTTTGAAAATAAGTCGCATTCTGCACTAAAGTTGAAGCGCTTGCATTGGTTTGTCCAAATAAATAAACTGCATCCGTACTTCCAATTTCTACAAAATAAGATTGATCGTACTCTTCCGTTCCATAATAAGAAGAGGAAAGGATTTGTGTACCTTCAGAATTAATTAAGCTTATAAACGCATCAGCCCGTACCGAATCCTGATGCAGGGTTTGGTAAGCATTGGCAGTTATTGGAAAATCAGCAGATGTTGTTCCTCCCGTTACATAAATATTATCATCTTTATCCAAAGCTAAGGAATAGATTCCATCATTACCAGATCCTCCTAGATAAGAGCTCCAAATGATAGAAGTAAGCTGATTGTCCATCTTAACAATACAACCCTCTTGTCCTCCGTTATTTGTATTTTGAAAACCAGCAATAATTGGAAAATCGCCAGACTGAGTACAAGTAGCAATATAGATATTATTGTTTTTATCAATATCAATTTCTCCCCTTACCTCATCCGCATAATTGAATTTTAATCTAGAAGCTGTATTTAGCCCATCATTATCCGTACCTCCTAAAAAAGTAGAAGACAATAAACTTCCCCCATCAGTACTTAATCGTGATACAAAGATATCCGACCCATTAGGGAAACTAACTCCAATTCCTGAAGGGGAAAAAGCTGGACCGCCATTAAAAGTAATATCATAAGCTGATGAAGTAGTCGGAAAATCAGCCGAACCAGTAGTTCCAAAAATGAATAACTCATTTGCACTATTCACGATCATACTATGGGGTAACTCATCTTTTTCTCCGCCCAAATAAGTAGAATAAATTCTTGTTGTTCCGCTAGTATCGTACTTAGTAATCGCAACATCAGTACCTCCAGCAGCATTGGCATAATTAAGCTGAAAAGCCCCTAAGGTAGTAGGATATCCTACTCCAAAAGAGGTACTTCCGCTATACAGAAACCCAAAATTATCATAGGTAGCCGTATACCCAAAATTATCAGAAGTTGAGCCTGAATAAGTGGAGAATTCCAAGATAGGGTCAATCACTAAAGGATAATTTCTATTGTAATCATTTGGGAACTCAAAGAACAGAATATTCCTTTTTAAACGATAAATGCATACTACCTCAACTTCAATGTCATTTATAATTTGGTAAGCGTAAGGTTGGTATTCAAGTGTGCTATTTACAGATGTTTTTACACGCAAGTTTCCGTTATCAATAGTCAGGTTACTTGCTCCGGCATAGCGCAATTTAATTACTTTTTCATTGCTGTTTTCAGCAAGGTGCAATTCGTATTTTAACTTATCGTCATTCACATAAAAATGCAAATCAATCCCTTCATAAATATTTTTTTGAACCTGCTTTCTGTAGGATTTAACACCTGAAACCCAAGCTGACTTATCGCCTAGATAATAATTCTCAAAAAATTTACTCTCCCCTTTAAGTGTAGTAGCGACATCTGAATTTGCATTTAAAAATGAAACAGAATAGGCATGTGCATCTACACGGTTATTAGTGGCTAATCCGTCATGAATATTGGCTAATTGCTTGCCATCATAAAAAGCATAAGTAAGTTTTGCCCCTTCAATAAATAAGGCACCAGAAGGAAGATTAGTTTTTGAGATTACCTGTTTAGGAAATTGCCCTTTATTTTCAATAAAAGGGTTTTGTGCATTTACCAAAAAAAAGAACATAACAAAGAGGAGAACAAGTAGCTGCTTTAATATGCTTTTTTCAGGTTTCATTGCATTTTTAATTCATCAGGATTTGCATTAAACTATCTTTTGCTAACATGTAAGCTTCCCTATTTTCATTTTTGATAGGGTCGCCAGGCGGTAGTTTTTGTTTAAAAGGATCAACCTGTTTTCCGTGTTTCCAAAAGCGATAACAAACATGAGGCCCAGTTGCCAAACCAGTACTCCCAACATAACCGATAATATCCCCTTGCTTCACATATACGCCTTTTCGTATCCCAGGTTTTATTTTTGACATGTGTAAATACTGAGTTGTATAGGTCCCGTTATGCCTTACTTTTACATAATTCCCATTATTCTTGGTGTAAGTTGCTGCAATAATTGTTCCGTTTGCAGTGGACCAAATAGGAGTTCCTCTTTCGGCTGCATAATCCGTACCAAAATGTCCTTTCCACCTTCCTGTTACAGGATGTTTTCTTCTTTTGCTATAGCGGGAGGAAATACGCTTATAGTCCACTGGAGCCATTAAAAATGCTTTACGCAAGGTTTTCCCTTCATCATCATAATAATCGCCAAAATTCTCATTTTCTTTATAATAAAACGAATAGAAATCTTGTCCTTTATGGGTGAACTCTGCCGCTAAAATCCTACCGATACCAATGTACTCGCCATCAATATATTTATCTTCATAATACACCCTAAAACCATCTCCTTTCTGAATCTTAAAAAAGTCAATTGTCCAAGCGTAAATGGTTGAAAGTTCAGCTGTTAATTTAGGGCTTAGTTTTTG
>Ga0209709_10004514_pt1 | contig 11180 bp, 14 predicted proteins | sample ArcticOcean_MG_C_2_FD_187435 | JGI IMG/M metagenome (GOLD analysis project Ga0209709, IMG submission 187435) | Marine microbial communities from western Arctic Ocean - ArcticOcean_MG_CB4_136 (SPAdes) (version 2) | ecosystem: Environmental > Aquatic > Marine > Oceanic | place: Arctic Ocean... | reverse complement strand
TTTCCCTCTATGAAGTCTAACTCATTAGCAGTTATGTATTCAAGTGGTGTAATACCTAATCCTACATAGTGTTTAGGTGCTGTCACTTCCTCATTCTCATGTAATGATCGTATGTCATCTTGGCTGTCACCAACCTGCACATAGGATTGGGTTTGTGCATCCCATTGTTGAACAGGCTTGAGAACATCTACTAGAGATTGAACCCTTGGAGAGTTTCGTAGAACATTTTTAATGTTGCTCTGATCATCTCTTCCAAATCCCTCAGTAGAACTGTACCTCTCATCTAACCCATGCCCTCTTTGGTCTCTCTGTTTCTGAGACTCTTTTCTCTCTATCTCATCTTGGTCATAATTACTCACGCTGTCTCCTTTACTGGTGGTTCCCATAGTGAAGGATATGTGTCTATCCCATTGAACTGTTCTTGGTGAAGAATGAATGCCATTCTAGCCTGTACAATAATGTCCTCTATCTTATATCCTTTTGACTTGTACACCTTTACTACCTCTTCCCACCTGTTCTTTTCTTTTTCATCTACATCATCCAGTATCCTAGTGGCAGATACCTTACCTATTCCACTACAACCAGAGTACCCATCTACAGAGTCACCTGTTAGTGTTTGCATTAAGAAGTTTCTCTCTGCAAGACTCTCACTTAAGTCATACACCTGTTCAGTTTGGAAGTCCCAATGCTTACCCGGTATTGTAAGTAGGTCTTTATCTGCTGACACTATGCAAGTCTCTTCTGGATTTTGTGTACATAAGATACCAAGAAGATCATCTGCTTCTAACCACTTGGACATAGTAGAGTCATACTTCTCTGCTAGGTACTCTCTGGAAGGTGTGTAGCACACAGGTTTTCTTGTGCCTACTCTTTTGGATTTGTACTCAGGATTAATATCTTTTCTAAAGTTTTGGTGTGAACTCAAGCAAATCATAACTGAGTCTGCATCAGCTTTCTCTTGTAGCTCAGTTAGGTCTTTGTCAATGAGTCTCTTTACATCTTTGAAGTCACAATGTAATGTCCAAAGGTCATCACCCCAATCAACTTCTTTTTCAACCACAAGACAACTCTTGTACACTAAGATGTCTCCATCTATAAGTAACTGCATCTTCCCCCTTTGTTTAGTGTGTCTCAGCCCAATTAGAGCCAAAATTATACTCACCTGTTAGTGGTACTTTCAAACTTAAAAGTTTTCCTGCTTTAGTTATTGAGTCAATAGCTATCTTACCTATCTCGTCCTCAATTCCTTTTCTAACAAGTACTTGGATCTCGTCATGAACAAATGCTACCTGTTCATAGTCTGTACCTTCTATAAAACCTGCCTCCTCCATACACTTATGGAACTCTACCACCCACTTCTTACATATAATAGCACCAGCAGATTGACATAGTGTATTAAGAGATGAGTGTACTGACCTGACTGGTACTTTTCTACCATCAAGTCCAAACAGGAATCCTTCTTCCGCTTTAGTAAAGACTGCTTGTCTTAACTCTTTAAATGCCGGAACTTTCTTAAAAAATAAATCCTTAAGTTTCTTACCTTCTCTTGCATCCTTACCAACAATCTGTCCAAGCTTGGCATCTCCTGCACCATAAAGTAGTCCGTAAATAAAAGTCTTAGCTTGATCCCTAGTAGGCAGGTTAGTAGCCACTCTGTTAGCCTCGTGTATGTCTCCTTCAATAACAGTTTTAGCATAATCACCACTATCAAAACTTGCAAGATAATGAGACACAACCCTAATTTCAAGACCTGAAACGTCACAGCCGAGTAAGCTAAAACCTTTCGGTGCATAAAATAACTCTCTACATTCTTTCCCATAGAATCCTTTGACACTAGGTACTTGACCGATGTTAGGATGTGAGTGAGAGCATCTGCTTGACACAGAACCCATTGTATTAACCGATCCATGTATCTTACCATTCTTTTCATGGTATAACCAAGCATGTTTTCCCTCTGATAGTTGGGCTATTAGTTTATTAACTCTGAATGCCTCTGCCATTAGTTGAGCTTCAGGGTATGGTAACTTAGCTAGTACACTCTCATCAATCTTAGGTTCCTCTGTAGGAGTGAACTCTGTAGGTTTCCACCCATGAATATCATGTAGTCTTTTGGCTATGTGCTTACGAGAGTTAGGGTTAAAAATGATCACCTTTTCTTTTATAAAGGGTTCTCCTTTAACGTATCCTCTAGTCTTATTGTTCACCTTTGGAATAAATACCTCTGATTCTGTCCAGTTTCCAAAAGCTTTCTTAAGTTCCTTCTGGAGTACACCTCTCTTCTCAGCTAGTGTACTGTATAGTCTGGAAGCTTTTCTAATATCAAATGGAAACCCATTCTCTGTTTGCTTCAGACAAATCTTATGGATGTCATGCTCTAGTCTGATAGACTCTTTGGAAAACTTTGCATCAACTAGCTTACGATAGAGTAGATAGTTAAGTTCAACATCATTCTCACAATACACTACCATCTCAGGACTAAACTCTTGGAAGTCTGTAAAGTCTCCTTTATGTAGTCCTAACCTCTGACCCCAAGACTTAAGAGAATGTCTACCATACATGTCTTTGCTAATTGAGTTCTTCTTTGAGTCTCTTGCACCTCTATCTGGATACACAAGTTTAGACATTACTAGTGTGTCTACAACTTCCTGATTAGGTTCAGGCTCCCATTTGAAAAACTTCTTCAGTACAGGTAGGTCAAAGGATATAATGTTGTGTCCTATGATCTGGTCGAAATTTTTTAGGAAAAATAGTCCGTCCTCTAATTCGTCACTTACAAAAGAGAATAACCTGTCTTCTTCTACATCATACACAACTAAACAATGGATTGTAGTGAACTCTTCTATCAGTCCATCTGTTTCAATATCAAATACACAACTTGTCATATTTCCCCCTCTTTAATTAAAATGTAGTACTATCTCCTGTCCACTCTTGACTACTTTCGTCCTCAAAAGGCATATTGTCTTCTTCTTCTTCGTATGGAGTCTCAGTTAGCCTACCTGTCTCATGATCGTAGTCTAAACTACAGGCTATACCTGTTTCTCCTGTCCACCTATTCTTCAACACACGAACAGTAGTACGATCTGGATCTTCACCTTGTTGGTCTCTTTCACAACCAATAACAATATCAGACAGTTGGCCTATGGAGGCCGAACCTCTTAACTGTGCCATACTAGTCTGTGCTCCATCCTCGTGACCTTTGTTACCTTGTGGTCTCTTCAGGTGTGAGACAAGTATAAGTCCACAGTTTACCTCTTCTACTAATCCACGTAGCTTAGTCATTAGATTATCAATGACCCTTCTTTCGTCACCATCTTCTATTCCAGAAACTACTATTGAGATGTGATCTAGAATGATGTATCCACATCCACAGGCAGTCACCATGTACCTAATCTTGGATAGGAGGTTATCACTACCAAGTGAACCCCAATGGTCATACATAAAGATGTTACCAGTATTCAAGGTACTATCAAACGCATCTTTAAACTCTTCATCTGTAACCTCAACTGTACCAAGATGTAGTGGTTTGTTAAGGTGTAGTCCCATAAAACCTAGTCCAGTACGTTTGTTGGACTCTTCTAGTGCAATGTAGCCTATTGTCTCCTCTTGATTTAGTATGTGGTTAGCAATCTCACGACAAACTTGTGACTTACCAATACCTGCACCTGCTGTGATCGTAACTATCTCACCTTTACGGATTCCAAGAGTCTTTTTATTGATTCCTTCATAGGGATATGAACAAGAGGCCATAGAATCTTCGGCACTCACTATATCCCACAGGTCTTTACCATTTATTATACCATCGGGTCTATAAACTTGTGCTTGCCAGATACAATCAATCAATTCTTTTACTCTGCCACTCTTGAGCATCTCATTTGCATCCTTTAGTGGAAGCTTTGCTATCTTAGCTTTACCCGGTGGTAGAACTTGAGCACACTCTCTAGAAGCTTTAACACCCGGCTCATCATTATCAAAACAGAAGATGACCTCATCATACCCATTGAGTAGTTCTATGCTCTTACGGATAGCTTTTGAGGCTCCTGCTGACCCATTTGGTACTGAATATACAGGCCACCTATTACCTTGAGACTGAGAAACGGACAAAGCATCTATTTCTCCTTCACATACTATAGCTTTCTTACCTTTTCCTGACCAGAGGTGTTCTCCATATAATCCTGCCTCCTTTATGTCACCTCTAATGTGAAAGTCTTTATTTTTAAATCTAATCTTCTGTGCAATACGAGTACCACTAGAATCTTTGTAGTTAGCTACTTGGACTGGTTGTCCTGCTACACTACCTATTCTGTAGTCCCACTTCCTACAGGTCTCCTCAGTAATCCCTCTAGCACTGAGATTTGCTATCTCTCCTTCAATGAAATTCATATTTTTATCCCCCTTTTGTATTGTTACTACCTGTTCTTCTCCTATAGTTTCTCTATGTTCGCACCCAAAACAGTAAGCATGTCCATCACTATAACGTGCTAAGTTATCACGAGACCCACACTTAGGGCATGGTTCATGCTGTAAAAACTCACTTTCTTCATTTGTGTGATCCATCAGTTCCCCAACATTTTTCACCATCTTTACTTTCTATAGTTATATTACCTACATAGGTAAATCCTACAGTATTTAAAAACGTGTAGAAGTTCTCTAGAACTGACTGTAATGTGTGTGCCTCAAAGGACATCTGTGTTTTTTTAGTTATATTATCTTCAAGACCAATACAACCATCACTTGCCCTATAGTGAAATCCGTAGAACTCTCGTACCTCATCACCATCTGGCATACCTAACTGTTCTTTAATGTTCTTCATAACCCCCCAATTTTGAAATCAATTTGATAGTTAGACTCCCACCACTTTTCAACATTAAATGATGGACAGTCTGTTTTTTCCAACTTATTATGTCCTATAACTTTAGCATCTTTGTACATATATGTCAAGGTCTTAATAAGTACGTATAATGCTTTCTGTTGCTGTGCTGAGTAGTCTGGAGCAACTACACCTCTAGTATTTAGACCACCAATGATACAAATACCAATGGATTTAATGTCATAGTCTTGTAGGTGTGCTCCAATCTCATTAAAAGGTCTTCCAACCTCTATGGTTCCATCACGTTTTATTACACAATGGTAACCAATCTTAAGTAGTCCTCTTTTCCTGTGTCTTTCGTCTATGTCTCTTGCACTCAAGTCTACATTAGGTTTCGTATTGGTGGAATGGAGTATTATGTACTCAGTTGTTTTTCTTCTAGACATGTTCTATCCACTCTAAAGGTATTTTCTCTTGTGCATATTGAAAGTTATACTTCTCACACCACTCACCACATGTTAGTTTTCTACGTTGTACTCTACTATTTATATTTGAGAATACAAATCTTATATCTAACTCAGGATGTGCCTCACGTACTGCTCTATGCTTTCTCTGGTCATCATCCCTGAAGAAGCCTTTTGCTTCAATTATGATCCCATTGGAAAGCACAAAGTCTGGTGTGTACTTGTACTCTATGGTATAAGAAACGGACATTGGCTCATACTCAAATGAACACTTGTGTTTTGTTAAGTTGTCCGCTATCCGTTCCTCTAACCCAGATCTAAAAGTCACCAGATTTTCCCTCACTAGATTCAAAAGCATCACCTTCGTCTACAAAGGTAGTATCTACTTCTGAGATTGCATCGTAACCCTCTTCTACTCCAAAGACATCACTAGCACCATCGTTAGGTATGTACTCAATAAGGTTAAGCACTTGTACCATACGTAGACGAAGCTGTAAGCCTAAAGATTGTCCATGAAGGTATGGAGCTACTTCGTAAGCTACTTTACCTGTAGAACCATTCGATATTTTAATATTATTAGGAATGGGAGCCTTATTTGGCCCAACTACTACAGGTTTCTGTGTAAAGGTTTCACCAGTTTTACCATTTACTCCGGATGCTTTGAGCTTGAAGTGAAACATAGTACCAACATCCATACCATCTTCATCTTGTTTACTCTTATATGGAAGCCATTCAGTCCACTTACCCTTCGGGTTCTCAGAAAGACACTTCTCTTTCCAACTATTGTGAGCATCATCGACCATCTTTTGGAAATCCTCTGCTTCCTTATCCTTTAAGATAAGTTTAACGTGGTACAGACCTTCTGCTTTATGCATTGTGTCTGCAACCAGTATGTGAGGATACTCAAATTCACCGACTGGTGTTACTTGGTATTTTCCTGCCATATTACTTCCTTTCTTTTTGTGTGTGTTATTATTATGGTTATGGTCATTACAAGAATGTCCACATTCTACGAGAAGAAATATTTGGAGTCCAGCACTCCAGTAATATCTAGTTCTCCTCTTGATGGTGGCTCCTCTAAGTCTGGAATAACATCCACCACATTTTCATAGAACTTTTCTAGTACATCTGTCTTAGAGTACATGTCAACAAATGATTCTCTAATGGAATTAGCTAGTCGTGGTACAAAGTGTGCGTGTACCCCAAATGAGTCATGAACCACAGAGTAATCGTGTATTCCGTCCTTTATACACCTATTAATAGTTAGTGTGAGTGCAGTTGCATCCATACTATGTACAAAGTTGGGAGACACTCCATTAATTGTCCTTCGTCTGTCTATCTTAGTTGTCTCTTCTAGGATAGTAGGTTTTATTAGTACATTGTCTATATGTGTAGTAATCCTCTTTGCCTTCATACTTGAGTATATCTGTTGTACTACAAACTTAGAAGGTGTTTCCCATGTTATTGGTAGATTCTTACTTGCCATCTTTCGTCCGACATCTTGTAACCATGACATTGCTTCACGAGCTTTGATAACCACTTCACTAATAGCTTCCCATACATGTTTTGAGAGGTACAGAGAACCTTCGTAGATATGGTCTCCAAATGGGTTAATTTTATCTGACATAACCCTGTCATTCATAGCGTCCTCTACGTACTCTCTACAGCTAAATCTTGTACCACCATAGGGTACTACCATTACTGGCCTCTTTGTGATCTTCCTGTCTATACCAAAGGATAACCACTCTTTTGAGTATGGTATTCCTGACTTAGCATCCTCCTCTACCTTCTCTTTTACTACATCTGCAACCATCTGATAAATATCTTGTGGTACTGGTTCTGGAGTTAGGTTTGTGGCTCTTCCACCAATAGGATCTCTAAGCATTGCAGAGAAGTGCTGGAGTCCGTTATTAGACCCATCTAAGCACACAGGTAACCGAGACATGTATCCGTATCCTGTTTCACTAAACTCTGCCCACTCAAAGCACCATGCTAAGAAAGTCCAAGGTTCATCTGCTTTAGTCCACCATCTGAAGTTAAATGGATCTTTAGCAGAATGCTTAATGTTATCAGTGTTCTCCAGTACCCACTCTACCCTATCATCGAATGATACCTTGTCATATCCAAAGGCATTTGCTCCATGTACTGCAAAGTAGTCCCTTTGTTCTTTGTTGTTAATAGGAAACTCATCTGAGAACTGAAGTAGAGCCTTTGCATAATCCGGGCCTTGAGGTGTCAAGAATGAATTAACTGTGTACTTTCGTCCTCTGAAGTCACATTGGTACACAAAGTATATAGACTTATACTGTCTGAACTTTCTAGCCATTGCCAATGTACGGACTAACTGGATACGTTTGCTAGTCATCTTGGCATTCATATCGTGTACTTGGGTGGCCTTCTTCTTCCAACGTATGAATAACTCTAGTTGCTCCTCTGTCATATCTTTTTTGTTACCCTGTACTGGACTTGGGAGTACTTTGTAGTCCTCTCTAGGTGGAAGACTAGCCCAAGACTCACCAGTTTCCCAACATTGCTGTATAATATCTAGTATTCTGTTATTTACAGCCCACTTAGTCCTTTGTAGAGCATTAATAGCACCATATTCTAGTGGCATTGAGTGATTTTCCATCTCATTAAGGTAACTTCTGTTTCTAGTCTTAATTAGTGAGATAGAATCAATCTTTTTAGTGTGGTATCCTCCATTAAAAGGCGAACTCCAGTCCTTTGGTGGTACTACACATGGATAAAAGTATGGATGGAGACCTTCACCCTCTTTATTGACATTTTCAATCCAATATAAGGTTGCTGTATTAGCTTGAAGGTAGATAACTCTCCTACTTCTACCAAATTGTATGGTTTTTACCTCCATTAGTCCAGTAGTCTGAACTAGAACGTCTATTAACTTAGAACCTAAGTGTAGTTTCTCCTGTTTTGACCATGTAGGATGCTCCAACATCTCCATCCTACTCATGGTTCTTATGATGTTGTACCTCCTGTAGAGTCTGTTACTGGTACGTGATGTGATCTTCTTCTTGATTCTACTGAATATCTTCTTGGAGTTCACATCCTTTGCCCATATATCAAACTTGAACTGATCTTCTAATGCACTTGCCAACTTCATTGCAACACGTGTAAAAGGACTTCTGGTTGACACTCCATCAATTGCATACTTCAGAGTCAGGTAGGCACACACCTCACTATCCATTAGTCCAAGTGTGAGTGCAGAGTTCTGGTACTTACCTACACCACCTGCTAATGCAACCTCTAGGAACTCTTGTATTCCACTTGTTACAACGTCTACGGCCTCTTTCATAAGAGTTATTCCGTAAAGGGTAGTGGACTCTCCTCCACCTTTTCTAGCATTACGGATATTCTTGTAGTATCTGTCGATACCCAAAGAGTTCATTTCCTTTTCAATCTTCTCTTGCTCGTTAGCTAGATTCAATTTAAGTCCTCCTTTTTAAGGTTCTCGGATACTGCTTCAAGAAAGTTGGTCTCAAGCATCTCCATTGCCATACTCACATATACTTTACATGTGGTAACCTTTGTCTCACACTTCTCATTTGACCTGAGACATCCGTCTATCATCATTAAGGCGTTGCCTAGTACCTTTTGTCCATCCCTATCTAACTTCTGTATCCTCTTGTTAGATAGACCATGCTCCTCCTTCATTTCTGCATAAGTCATTCCCTTCATGTTCCCCCTTTGTTAAGATTAACCTTGATGTGTTATTATACCTTTCTTACACTTCCTTGAGCCTTCCTTAAATGAGTCCTCAGTAATGTTACCTGAGAATAACCAGTCTGCTTCATCCATTAGTGAAACAGTTGACTCCATTATAAATTGGGTGTACCTGAGAGTCTCAAGTACATCTTCTGGAAACTCAGGTTTATTGAGTCTTATGTCCTCCATTAGTCTAGATGCTTCTTCCTTAAGTGTACTTTGGGCATACTTAAAGTGTCCTCCACTCATGTTTTCCTCTTTACAATTAAATGTTTTACCTATGGTCAACCTATTGTACTTAAGTTTACTTGTGTGTACCTGAGTACCCCTATTTTGTATTCCCTTTGTACGAGACCTACCTAAATCTACTAAAGACTTTGACATGTGTATACCTATGTTATATTCTTTTACTACGTAAATGTCCATATTTGTAAGTGGTTGATAATGGGGATGAAAACTGACCAAGCAGTTATGGCCTAAGACTTCCCCTTTGTGACCTGTAAAGTCAAGTCTTTATGAAGTGGGTTCCGGATTATTATGTCAATTACCACTATCATCTTTTAATTTTGTCTTATTCTTTAGTCCACAATGCGGACATACCATTTCTTTACCAAAGTAATGACCTGCATAGCTCCACCAGTTTAAACATTCACTACATGTGAAATGGTAAAGTGTCTCACATGTGTACATGTGTTTGGTGGTTAGTCCTTCAGTACCCATTCCATGTAACCATTTTGACTCACTAGTTTGCATAGGTCTAACCTTTGTTGATGGTTTCTCAGATTGTTAGACCACTCTACTGGACATGGTTTGTCTGTATCCAGTATGAAGTTTACTGACAATAGCAGAGTTATAATGCCAATTAGTATGGTGGTCATTGTCCAAGTTGAGCTAAGATGTATATGTTCCATTTGTCAAAGAAAGATATGTAAGAATATAGTATAAACAATAGTACCATAAATTTAATCATTTGTCAAACTCCTATACATACAGAGGTATCTCTGTTGGTTGTTACAAACTCTTCTCCCTCTTCTTCATCTGCTACATTCACGTAATAATCTTTCATGTTCCAACGGACATACTCAAGTAGACTATCTAAAGACATATCCTCAACATAATTATCAACTGCGGTTTCTATTTCTCTTGTTTCCATTTGTTTCCCCTTTATCATTGGTGGGCAAGGTAAGAGTTGCACTCACTTTGTCATACGACACCAGATTTACAGTCTGGTTGCTTTCTCCATTGCATACTTGCCCATGTAAAAGACTGGTTACTGAAGCATGATAATTGCTTCTCCCACCCTCGCTCGCCTCCTCACCAGCCTTAATCAGTAGTTTAGCGTTCTTACGTACACCTTTGTTTGCCATTCTTGTAAAAAACCTGTGGTTTCCTTTGCTCCTAATTCGTGGAGGTGGACTCCAAGTATTTGCATACTTTCTACCTAGTTTGTTCTCTTTCATGATCCTCCATTAAACCACTCTGGTTTACTTGTGTTCTTCCACTTACACATGTATGCCTTGTCTACATTGTAGTAGTTACGATACGCTTGTACAGTATCGTCTGACTTATGTTCGTCAGGCATACATTGTGGTGGCCTCTTAAAACCTTTGATACTTATGTTTTTAGGTGCGTCAGACAGGGCATGTAAAAGCCTTGACGTAGCATGGACTTTTGTATATCTTTTGGTATACTCAGTACATAGATACTTAAATAGCCGAAAAGTATAATGGTAATGGTCATACGATTCTCTAACCCATATTGCACTTGGATGGTTCTTATGAGTAGCCTTATACAATTCTTCATTCTTCTCATCACCATCTAAGATGCGATGTGCTGTACTTAGTAGTTGAGCATACTCAAGGATCATCTTGACAACATGTTTGTCACAGTGAGCCTCTGCACATGCTTTAGTATCACTATCTAGGTAAAAGATGTTCATGTTCCCCTTTCTATGTGTTAGTGTGGTGTACAGGATGGTTTTGTTTGACAGCCTAACGGAGAAAAAGACTGCCCCACCCTGTACAGGTTATTCGTCAGTAGCTCCTCTATCACTAAATGGCTCATCATATCTATGGCTATATCCTCCGTAGTCTTCATCATCACCATGGAATGTAGTCCTAAGTTGCCCAGAGTCAAACTGGTACAATACTTTCTCCGTGTCTATGTCTGGATCAGCATCTAAACAG
>Ga0209709_10004513_pt1 | contig 11180 bp, 10 predicted proteins | sample ArcticOcean_MG_C_2_FD_187435 | JGI IMG/M metagenome (GOLD analysis project Ga0209709, IMG submission 187435) | Marine microbial communities from western Arctic Ocean - ArcticOcean_MG_CB4_136 (SPAdes) (version 2) | ecosystem: Environmental > Aquatic > Marine > Oceanic | place: Arctic Ocean... | reverse complement strand
TCTTTGGTGGTTAAAGTTTGCATTGCTTGGATGGACTGTACCTGGTTGTTTGTATACAGTGTCTGTTCTGTTTACAGGGTATCGTTTTTCATTTGCATTTCAACCATTTATCCCTCTCGTTGTAGCGTTTAAAATAGGCGCACCCTTTACACAGCGCCGTTCGTGTGCGTTGTCATTTGCTATGCTTGGTTCAATGAGCATTTTATCAAATTTTGGGACGTACGAATTATGGATGATCTGGGGTGCCATTATGGCCTCCATCGTGCATGTTTATTCCATTTCGGAATGGTTTGTCATGTTAAACTCGCTCGAAAACAACCAAATGGGGGCCATATCGATGGGTGCGTGCATTGGTGTGTTTTTATTGTTTATCACAATGATTGTCTGGACGCCTGAACATCTGTCAGCTGCATATATGTCAAATCCGATAAATTGGGTTTTAATTTTAACGGCATCTGCCGCAATTGCAGGTTGTAAGTATTGGGTATTGGCAGGTGACTCTGTTGCCATTTTTGAATGTGTCCATCCCATTGCAACCTTATGTTCCGATATCATCCGCGGCAACGATGTCTTCGAATGGCAAGACGCTGCCGCCATTTTTTGTTTTGTCATCTCGTGGATTTTATATCCGAAATCGAATATAAAAAGCACATGAACAATTGTAAAATGCTGGATAAACATGCCACCTGGTGTCAATGCACTTTGATCATCTCATTTATTTTCTGTGGGGCGTCGGTATTTTCTATACAAGAATTAACTTTTCAGCAAGATTTATATTGGTTCGTTTTATTTGGATTGACGTCTGTCGTGCATTTTATTGCTGCAGAACACGGACATTGCTACTTTGGCCCCGATAAATGGCAAGTTGCATCTGGAAACGCGAGATTCGTGTCAACTTGTATTATTTCAAGCTGGTATATTGGTGGTCAATGGTATATACGTACGCATGTGTTGTGCATCGCCGTATATATCGTCTTTTCATATTTAATTGTTCGTGGCGCGGACAAAAAGCTATGGTTTCTATTCGTTGTTGTCTGCATTTATTCAATGTCGCCACTTTTTTGCCTTTTAATAGCTTTGCAATCGCCACTTGCTACGATCAAAATACATAATAAGTCATTCGCTGCTCCAGAAATGAAATGGATAGCTGCTAAAAAGTCGTCAGTTCTCTTCTTACAGGCCATTTTACTATGGCAGCAGCGATGTGATTCAAGATTCCCGATGACTTTCCGATGGACTCCTGTTTTCGTTGGACTCTTTTTTATGTTCATGTCAGCAATATATATTACCTACATGATTGCACCCACAAAAGTTTCGCGGAATGCAATTATTCTTGCGAAACCGACCAACGCAGTACATAACATGGCATTTTCATTAAACGCGGCAGAAGCTTGTCCAGAATGTCGGCAATGTATCACTTCTCTGGATATGGAATCTTCTTTCGGCGAATAGAGGAGAATGCCATCGCAACTGACATGTCATCGCGCACATTTTGCACTGCACCCAAGTATTCATCTGGTGTTTTACATGCCCATGCCCGCAAACCACACTCGCGCAATGTCATTCGGTCGGAAATTCCATCCGTCTGTACACAACCCACAACATCCTGACCACACGGGATCTCATGAATATATATATGAACCATGTCCATTGGAACACCAGAATCAGACCGCTGGGCACAATCTCCTACTGTTGCCATATTTTGTCCACGAGCTCGTCCATGTAACAATATACACGATCCCCAATTTTCGTGCGCTAAAGCAGGTCTACGAATAGATTGAGTTCCATATTTCTTTCCCAAAGTTATTTGTACCCACTCTGCATTCTCAGCAATAACTGATGGTTTTGATACATTATTATACATATAAATGGGTCGATACTCATCATTCTGATCTTTTAAAGAAAATGAAGAGGCATTCCAGCGGTTATAACATACCGGTTTCGGTGTTTCAACCAAAAGACAATATCTGCGGTAAACATCCAAATTATCCCAGTTGTGAGCCACAGAACAAACGTGAATGTGATCTCTGTACACTAAAAACGCCTCCGAATCACCTATGTTTATCGTAACAGCCCATCTTTTGGAACCATGAGTTATAAAAACCATTTGCACAAATGTTGCACCCGAATGTTGCCAGCTACTCTGTTGTGAACCTAACAAAAATTCTACCACACTTTGACGTAGCTTATACTCTAGAGCGCGTGGAGAGGATAGTAATTCTTGGACAGATATGCGACTTTCAAGGGTGGTAGCTAATTCTGTGCAGGACGACGCGACAAGAAAACCTGCGGAACCGTGTCCATCTGACACATATATTGACAAGGGAGTGTGGCCGTGGACATCTTGCCCAGAATCACCACAAACATGTTTGCGCTCTACATGTTTGGAATGGCCAACACCACCAGAAAATGTACGAGTGGTGTATTCGATACCATGTTCAACGGGCAACCCGATACTTTGATGACAAACATTACCATTTATTGTACCATTGGCGAATACTTGAACAGAATCAATAAACATACATTCTTAAAAAAATAGAGACATTTATATGTTTTTTTATCGTTTTCTTTTTCTACCCTTACTCGAAATAGTTGCTAATAATTCTTCACCTCTTTCAAAATATTCAGTTGGTTCATCGGCAGCTACACATTCTACAAGTATATCCACAACAACTTTATAACGTTTAAACCCACGAATCAACCCCCACAATGAAACTTTGACATTTGGATGACCATTGTATTTTTTCACCATCTTGGGAGATATTTTTTTGGCAAATCCGAAATCAATCATATATGGACGGCCACGCTCGTCACACATAACATTGAGTGCATTCATATCACCATGCATCACATTGACCCCATCCATACGACCCATCAATGCACAAATCATATATTGAAGATCATCGGGCATTTGGTTATGTTTATATGTTTTGGCTGGTAATGTGTCCAATTTGTCCATTGCAATATACTTTTCCTCACAATTGACATAATACACATTGGGCGCCACATCGACATCGGCACACGTTTGTTGGAAATCTGCTTCGCGCTGAATTTTAGCGGACGACTTCGTTGGTTTGAATGTTTTCACAGCGATATTTTTGCCGTCCAAGTTAGCCAGATACGTTTTGCCTTCTTTACCGTCATCGCCCAATTGTTGTTTTTTTGCCAATGACTCTCTTGTGAAATTCATTTTTTACTTATTATCTGTTTTTCAAATGTAGATACACTTATGGGTAAAATAAGTTAAAATCATAACCACCACCCACCTGGAGTGAATACCCGCAATAGCCAGGTTTCGTTATTATTTTTAATTGTCAAATCCTCAATATTCCAATCCCATCGGGTGTATTTCACATCCACCGTTCTTCCAGATGTCTTTACATCGATAATGTCTCTTAGAACATCAGGTAACTCCATTCGAATACGTTGGTTTCCACGTTCTCTAAAAAACACAGGATTTTTCACGGGGACATTGTGTTCGTACCCCTGTACGGGGATTTTCACCATATTCGTCGAAACAATACCCACCTTATTCCCATATTCGTCCTTTGCATACCATTCGCAGTTTGGCGTGTCGGAGAAGGACTCGCGCGTGTTCTTGTGTGTCAGAACAAATTCCATAGTGCCGATAGTGACATGATCAAAAGGTCGGAACATATTTAGGCTTAATATTAAGATAAATATTTAGGAGTTGCCTTAATATTTAGACCTGTCCCAAACACTCCTTAATATTTAGAGTGAATCTCCTGAAAAATCTCTGGTACTGAAATTGTTTGATATACTTGATATGTTTAATGTAATAGCAGCTAAGTGGTCGGGAGTAATAATGTTACATTATTATTATTTGGAACATCGGTACTGGAGTTGGATGCCTTACTATTTAGGCTTTACGTATACAAATATATTAGAATATCCAATTATAAATGTTCAAGTATCAAATACAATAGTTCAATAATAACAAATAACAAGAAGCAGAATAACAAGCAGGGGAGTGGTAGAGCGTTGGTACTATTAAACCAAAGGTCGTGAGATCGAAACTCACAGTTGCTTTTTTTTTTAAATATTTTTTTTTTATTTTTATTGTACCCATTTATTCTTACAATTGAGACAATTTGCAAAAATGGTCATTGGCTCATCGGCCCCACGCACCTGTTTTTCATAATAATCTACTTTACGTTGTTTGCACTTGCCACACACAAGAATGGATTCAATTTCATCGATATTTAGTTTTATGTCCTTGGGATAGGCTTCTTCCATCCACGCACGTCGCTTTGCAGATTCGTCAGTTCCCACGAGCCACAAATCTGGACTTGCTATTAGAGATTCGACAGAGAAATGTGTCAATGCTGATGGGTTGAAGGCATAGTAATTGCAGAATATTCTGACATCCGCCGGAGAAATCGAGATTGGCAGTTGTATATGACCGGGTAGATTTCGGGCAATATACTCGTCCATTTATAATATATTTAATTGTTAATTTTAAATAAAGAATATGTGTTATACTAGTGTAAAAATGAAAATCAGGAATGGGAGACATACATCTATCGCGATTCTGTACAGCTCCAATTGACTGAATGTAAAGTGGCTTTTCATGTAAAAAAAGTTTAATGTCAATGGGGCAATAAATATGTAGATAACAATAAGAACTGCAACTGGAATTCCAAATGTCTGCCCTACGTCACTATGATCCCACTGAATAATGATACATGTCAAAATAATGGTTTTAATGGCACAGTATACAATAAAAGGTGTCCAGATGCGCTGACCCTTATGTGATGCTTGATGGTCATGTAACGTTTCTAAACAGAGTGAATTGTCCTCCTGATTGATGAATTTGTCATATGCCTTAACATCATATTGATTCTGATTTTCTGAAATATCATTCTGCCATTCTGCCAAAAACATAGTAAATCCAAGGAGAAATAAGGTAAGCCAGTCTACGACACCGAAAATATTGGCAAAATAGATAATATAGATTGGTGTGTTCACAAAGTTAATAATAGTGCGCAGTGTATTGAATCCTCGCACGTACATTATCTTAGCGTCGCACCAAAATTTTCCATTGGGATTCCCCCAACCACCCATAAACAGATTTGCATAAATAGAACAATAAAGAACAGTCAATGGGATAAGTCCGTACAAAGCACAATATTGAAAGGTATGGATGGAAATACCCGGCATAAATACAATACCAGTTCCACATATAAGTTGCAACGTGAGTACACAGCTCCCAATATAACTGACTTCCGACAATGTTAATTTTTCCCGTTTAAATTTGCAGACAATATTGCAGACCGACAAGCCAATTGACGGGACTTTGTCACTAATTATTGGTGCTGATTCAATGTCAATAGAACCTTGTTGCATGTTAATTATTAGACGATTGTATTTATACTTTGTATCATAAATTATGTAAATGTTTGATTCGATGAAATATATTTATAAAGCGAATTTGGTGTTGTATGTGGTGCTGACAACTCTTTCAAAAATCCCAAACGTTGAAAAGTCGTCACAATAAACTCAGAACAAAAATATTTATCGTAACTCCTTTGTTGCTGTTGATTCCATGAGGGCAGAACAGAACACAATGCCCCTGAAGAATCATACTCTTTTCCCAATTCTTCCAATGAAAATTGCAATGTTTTTAACCGCTGTTCGTTCGAAATATTGGATACGTCATGCATTGTGACATTCAGATCCGACACTTCTGGGATTTTAAACCAAGAATCGTGAGAAGTTGGTGTTAATATGCGGACTGACATGGGATTTCCCCACAATAAAGAAAATGACAATGACATTTTTTCGGATGTTTGTGCAGATTTTCGAAAAGAGGTTGAAAAGAAATTTGCTTCAATTTGCTGGATGATTCGTCCAGAATCTTCGGGGGCATATTCAGAGTTCTGGGCAGAATTGTATATTATTTTGACAACCTCCATGATCTCAGTTGGTGTTGTGTGGATAATCAATTCACAATGGCAAAATTCACCACCTGTAACCCAACTCACAAAACGATTGTAAACGCCCGAAAAATAATCGATTGGTTTATAAAAAGAAATTGATAATGACATAATAAGTTGTACTTTTGTATATAAATACTCCATGCCACTGATTACAAAATGGGCAATTACTGTCTTCGAAATTCTACACATCAAATAGTTGAATGTGTTCAACAAATGCAATCGGTGGAAAAAACACTTTCTACATTGATTGCAAAATACAACAAACAAATCAAAGAAGAACGGCGTCTCGCTCGTCATAAATTATACAATAAAACAGAATCCATACATCATGTCCGAAAATGTCAAATTATTCGACACCATAAACAAAAACTTGAGAAACGATTAGAATCTTGCATGAATAAACGATACCAGTTAGAATCATTAAATGTCACTAAAATGCATCTAGACGCCATAAAATTGACGTCGAAAACCTTTCGACATTTTCTACATGAAAACGATGTAGAAAAGGTCGAAAAATTACAAGACACCTTGTCTTCCATGATTGAGGACGCGTGCGAAATCAACGAATCGCTTGAAACAGATGTATTTGAAGTGGACGAATCTGAATTAGAAGACGAATATAATTCTATATGTGCAGCGCTACAGCTTCCAGAAGCACCTGATAATCATCTTGAAATAGAAAAGAACGAAGAGGCAGAACTATTACTTTTAAGAAGTTGACAAGTTTAATCGGTATCACTGTCAGTATTGCTTTCTAATTCGTCAGTGTCCTCCAATATTCCAAACTCTTCTTCTGTATCCGGAGCCCGATACAATTTTAAATCGTTCATTTTTCTATTGGGAACAAATCCATAATAAACAAAACCTGCGATGACATTTACAACAGCACAAATACCAAAAGTCTGTGATATAGTCAGGTTTCTTTTATTTAACAACAGAATGACCACAAACACATTCAGAGGAATGCGAAAAATATTCATCACAGTTGTTCTATGTTCCTCTTCAATATAGACAGAACGCAAAGCTCCGTACGTCGGAAACATTACACCGCAAATAAGTTCAAACATACAAAAAATTAAAAAGAGCACTTTCGTGTTATCTTTGGCCGCAACAATACCAATCATAACTGCCGCTGTTGAAAAAAGAATCCAATAGGGTATAAATTCTAATCTATGTGCCACAGTTCGATAAATTTGTGCACCGATTGAAATCATCACCATAAAAGTGCTAAAAACAAAGCCGTGTGGCAATCCTGGTGATTCAAGTGCAGGTGTCCATAAGAACACAAAAATGTACATCGTTGCCAAAAAGATTGATTGTGTCATGCATATTATCCATACGTTGATGTTCATAGAGCGTAAACTTCCTTGAAACCCGAAATTAACAGTAGAAGTCTGGTCGTGATCTGATTCCAATCCCCAATAGCAGATTAGCATTCCACATGCTAATGGAACGATTGCAATGAGAACGGGCCCATCATAACCCAAATATTCGACAGCTATTTGGGCTACTATTCCAGCTGCAATCGCCGACATCGAGTTGTATGTGGTTGATTTCGAAAGTGTGTCCTCCAACAATTCTTGTGAGTATTGATTTCTTTTAAAATTTGAGACCATCCAACTTTCAAAGACGGTACATAATAATGAAGTTCCAATTCCTGCCAATAACCGACCAAGAAAAAGAATGACGAAATTTTGTTGAATTGTCAATAAGGCCGAAATAATATACATTACAAAATAGGCTATGCACATTTTTTTACGACCGAACCCATCTGCCAACATACCAACAAAAGGCCCTGCTATTGCAGATGAACCAAACCCAGCACAGAATAAAACGATCATTTCATTTTCAGTCATACCACGAGATTCGTACAGTTTGTACAGATATGGGCCTTTCAACCAATCCGAAAAATAAGCACATGTATAAACTACAAGATAAATTCTTTGTTTTTGTAGAATAGCAGGCTCGATTTGAATGGATTGTCTTTTAAGTGACAAATAAGAAGCAACAACAATAGCAATGATCAATACTACAATATAAAAATTCATATTTACCATATGATGGTTATAGAAACTTTTAGAAATAGTTATAATAGTTATAATAGTTATGTAAATGGATTTATTGTAATTCTTCTGGGACAAACACGTTTAAATGTAAACATACAAGGCAGGGCACAATGTTGTTCGACGATGTACAGAGCATCCGTTGCCCAAGTACGTGCCACATGTATATCAAACGAGGTTGTATTTTTATTGCAAAAGACGATAGCTGCTGTGACATGTAATCCTCTGTAGTTGAAAATATTCGTCATCGACATATTTTTTCCTGGTAATTGTGCCGTTTTTTCTTCATGTAACCGCATCGCATTGTCTAACCTCAACGTACGTGTTCTGAATGGTTTTTTAAATTCCTTGCGGCCAGTATCAACTCCCCTTTCAAATCCAAAACATTGCACAACTCCCCATTTTTTACGGATATTATTTGTAAAAGCCACCACATCGTCTTGGGCTGGCACCATAATAACATTTTCAGCTGCACGATGACGGGCATATGTGATCTCAAATTGATTGGAGTCGCACATATCTCTAAATAATTGTCCACGTCCAATTGGGTATTGATCTAATCTTCCAATACAAGTATAATGTGTCGGATTTTTGTGGAACAATTGCAACCAATCTGATACAGACCAATAATGTGCGTAGGCCACATAAACGTGTTGATTATCTTCTAATATACCAATATCAGAAACACCCAAGTTCTTAAGGCGTGCTTTATCAACCTCTTGCCTCGTCTCATTTAAAATGCATATTTTGCCCGGTATAACAAAACATTTCAACCGATAGGCATCTTCGAGCGAGCGCACCACCACGACAGCCGTTGAATCAATAGTTGACGGACAGGGTGATCCCATAACAACAGTAACGTTGTCTTTTCGAAGCTGTTGCTTTATTATTGTACATATTTTAATTTCTTCAGTTGTTGTCCATACATTTTTATATTTTTCAACATTACGAACATGTTTACCAGGGTCTTGTCGGCAAGCTGTATTGTAACGCATGTGTGATTGCCATGCCATGCGTTCTTTAAACCCCTCCAAATCATTATAGGGCAATTCTCCCATTTGCACTAGTGCACGGTCTATGTATTGAGCGGCAAGTTCTTGATTATATAATAGTCGTCCAATGGCTGCCTCCGATCCTTTTTTACAGATGTTTTCAATATCTGTCGATAAAAGAAGGAAATGTGCTCTGAAATCGCTTGTTCGTATCCTGTAATACGAATATACAACCGCTGCTGTCCACAAGGCCACATCTGTCAATGCTTGTTTTGCCAATGCCAAGTAGCGTTCCCGTTGGCGGCGTGTTGTGTCTTTTCTTAATTCGTCGTCCCTGACAAAAAATTTGAAATACTGTGCAGCGGCTTTTTGAACCGTTTTGTATCCAAAAGACGGTGTCTTTTTTTTTGGAGTGATCCGGCGTATATTCTTTATTTGTGTTATTTTGGATTGATTGTTGAATTCGAGGTCATACTCAACATCTCCGTGATGAACCGGAAGCCATCCCGACACCTTTTTCTTATGTTTGCGTTGAGACAGAGTAAAATCTGATTCGGGCAAAATGTCGCCTGATACTGGATACCGAAGACGGACAGTGTCGATCCTCCACATAATTTTATATACTTGATAAGTGGTATTTAAAAAAAAAATTAAGATTTATTTAGGTTGTATTTTTTGAGCCATCATGGCGTATTTACTTTTCATTCCGTTATAATCTGCATTGATTACCCAACATCCGGTTTCAGAATGCGGTGTAGACAACTGAGCTTTGACTTCTTCCCAAGTTGACCGGACAGGTTCGTCGTTAATGTGTGTCAAAATAGAACCCGCATGGATCGCGTCCGTAGCGTAAGCGGGACTTGCGGGTGAGACGTTTTCGATGATGACCTTAAATTCATGACGTTTTGTTGGAGACATATATTCTAATAATTTAAACATGCCAACATGTTGTAGTCTTAATGGAGCAAATATGATACCCTGGACTTGAATTTTTTGTTTGGCCTCACGGCGTCCTTCATCACAAAATCCGTATGTCTGACGAATATTTGGCAGTTCGTTATAGGTTGGTTCACGGTTGTTGAATACAAGTGTTAAAATACCCACATTTTGGCGCAACACAGACAATGTAATATTTTCGCCAACATTTGTGTCGTTACATAAATCTGTCAACGACAATGGCAAATCTCGTTTTTCAGAGTACCACGTTCCACCAGGGCTTAATTCTGCTTCAACAGATGTATTCGTAAACTTGAAAATAATATCACCAACCTGTCCACCACATTGAGCAAAAAGAGATTGGGGTACAATGTCTGTGACAAGTACACCACCCTTTGCAGCAAAAGCGCCGTTCAAAGCAGGGCATTTATAATGAACCAATATATCTCCCGTAAAAATGGGATGGGATGTAATGCCGACATGTGGAGAATGAATATGGGCAGGAGCTGGAGGCAAAATACGAATCGTTTGCGGCATTGCTTGTTCGGAAGAAGTTGACATTAAATCGGATCGTACTTCATTCCAACGTCTGCTGCTTTTCCATTCCAAAAGTCCATCCCAATCTTTTGTGGAAGCAAATTGCAAAACTTTCGACATTAATTCCGGGCCACCTCGGTGTAGATGTGCGTGTTGGGGATGAAAGACATGGCGTCCTAACCAGGCACTGAATGTACGAGGTTTACCCTTCACATTGCCACCAATACGCATATCTGTCCACGATACATCGTGGAATGTTTCTTCGAGGACAGAACATTCTTGTTCAGTCAAATGGTTCAACAGGGGTTGAACAGCCTGTTGACTGCTTGCCGCCTGCTGACTGCTGGGTGTCTGGCCCGCCTGCTGACCGCTTGGTGTCTGGCCCGCCGCCATCATAATTTGTTTCATTGTCATTTTGGATAACATTTTTCGCACCTTTTTTTCATTTTCGTATCGGGCATAAAGTGGCTTCATTAAAGTGGGAAGTGCACGCACAACCGTATTTGAATTGATAAATCCGTTTTCGCCATCTACGTTAGCACCCGTTAATTTAAACGTATTAATACCCATCAATTCGTATTTAGAGGGAATAAAATAATGCAACCCTTTCACAGACTCTCCAGTTGTTGAAATTTCACCGAACAAAGGCCCTCCAGAATTACCACCGTTAATCGTTGCCGAAGAAAGTCCTC
>Ga0209709_10004512_pt1 | contig 11183 bp, 7 predicted proteins | sample ArcticOcean_MG_C_2_FD_187435 | JGI IMG/M metagenome (GOLD analysis project Ga0209709, IMG submission 187435) | Marine microbial communities from western Arctic Ocean - ArcticOcean_MG_CB4_136 (SPAdes) (version 2) | ecosystem: Environmental > Aquatic > Marine > Oceanic | place: Arctic Ocean... | reverse complement strand
TGATGAGTTCGGGGCCAAGTACCTTCCATACTTCATCTTGATATTCAAGGAAAGGTCTTTTTTCCATGATGTGCCGAGCAGCCATTTCTCCAGTCACCAATGCATTTCCAACCCCTTCACCCGAAAACGGGTCTATCAAAGAAGCAGCATCGCCAACCAATCGAATACCATTCATGCTGGAACGGCGGGGTTGATTGCTGCTTTTCTTACGTGGAGAGCCGAAGGGAAGTTGCCAACCCTTTGCAGAACCAGGAATCATTTCCGCTTCAGCAAACCGACCTTTAAACATCGGATGATTTGCGATAACATCTGCTTGAAGTGCCTTCAATTTCTTCTTTTGTTTATCCAGAAGTCCCATGACCATTCCAATGCCGACATTGACTACGTTTTCCGATACTGGGAAGAGCCAGAAGTATCCAGGAATCACCGAGTCAACAAAATGAATTTCTATATCGCCAACGTTTGCTTCGCATCCTTTGACATTTCTCCAATATTCGCGATATCCGCCACAGTAATGGTCGCGGTCCATCATGACTTCATTGTATGAGGACTCGACGACTGAACGAGCAACTGGGCACCTATAGCCGGCTGCACCAACCAATTCACGAGAGTAGAATGTTCGCTCCTCGCCGTCTCTTCCTCCGATTCGAACAACAATTCCAGCGGCATGCCGAGCATCCCCGCTCCCTTCACCAGGGTCTTGGCCTCCAGCACCATCATCAAACAGAACGGTACGAACATCTCCGCCTTGGATAATTGAGCCACCTGCTTCCCGGACCAATGCTTGGCAACGGTTGAACAGCAATGAATCGAATTGGGCGCGAGGTAATGCATACCCCGCTTCCATTTTTTCGACATCTTCTTCAGGTAATGGGACGCGTACTGTGTTGCCCTTTGGAGACGAGAAAACAATTCCCGTGACTCTGAAATGGGGCGTTGATTCAATATCTGCTTTGACGCCGAGTTCGCTTACATGAGAAAGCGATTTTCCACCGACAGCATCGCCACAAATTTTGTCGCGCGGCCAGACTTCTTTTTCGATCATCAAAACGCGTGCACCGGATTTAGCCAAGTAACCAGCAGCAGCAGCGCCACCAGGGCCTCCACCAACAATGATTGCATCGAATTCTGTACCACTTTCTGGCATTTCGCCTGTCTCAATGGGGTGTTCCCATGAGCGCACTGCAGAGTCGGTGTCCGCCGTCATGTTCGCCACTCAACCGATTCACCCCTTGAGTCTTAGCGTTCAAGTCGTTGCAAATCACCTCTCTTGACCGTCATACTCATTCGGCGTCACATCCGGCCACGGCTTATGGGGGAGCCTCTCACGCAGCCCGGCAACGGTTTGGAAGCCGGCCCTGCAACCCCCCTTCAACGCAAAAAAGCCTTGATTGCGTTACTGGTTGTTACTTCGGTATGGGGTGCGACCTTCATTTGGATGAAACAGGCGCTCAATGCTCTTGAACCAGAAATTCTCGACATTGGCAGATTCCAAGTCGTGGCCATCCTCGTCGCTGCTCGTTTTGCTGTAGCAGCAATCGCAATGCTTCTTCTCTTTCCAAAGGCGAGAGCAGCTCTCAAACATCCCGAACAATGGCGCGGCGGATTGATCCTTGGCGGCATCATGCTTGTTGGGTTTGTAACACAAATGATTGGTTTAGAAGACATCAGCCCTTCCGTATCTGCTTTCCTAACATCTCTCTATGTCGTTTTTACTGCATTAATCACCGTGGTTTTCACGAAGTCTCGACCTTCTCGCGCATTGCTTTTGGGCGTTCTTCTTGCCACATTTGGAGCAGGTTTCATTCAAGGCCCTCCGCATTTGACATGGGGCCTAGGAGAAGTACTCACAGTCATTTGCGCAGTCTTCTTCGCTTTGCATATCATCTTCACTCAAAAAATCACGCAACAACTCGAACCAATCGGCGTAACTCAGACCTCCTTTATCGTGGTAACTGTGGGTGCTTTTCTTCTCTTGTTGTTGATTGGAGGCGGTCGCTCAATTTCACAATGGGACCTGGTCTTCAAAGACGGAGTATTCCTTCAAGTTCTTTGCCTTGGAATTGGTGGTTCATTGTTTTGTTTGCTTTTACTCAACCTCTTTCAACGCTTTTTACATCCAATACAAGCGGCCATTATCTATGCATTTGAGCCGGTTTGGGCGACCTTTTACGGCTTGAGTTTAGGCCTTGACCACTGGAGTGGGTGGATTCTAATTGGCGGGGGCGCATTATTCGCTGGAAATATTGTTGTTGAAGTCTTTACAAGTGCCGATGAGGAAGAGTAAATGACGGACACCGTTTCGAACCAAAAGAGGGATTCTATGACAGCAGATAAAAAACTTGATTTGAATGGATTTGGAAGTAAGGCGGTTCACAGTGGAACAAACCATGTGGGCGATGCAGTCAACACTCCAATTTTTCAATCCTCTACCTACAAACTGACCGATGAGCGCTATGCAGGTTGGGCAGCAGGTGCACAACACACTCTTCTCTATGCTCGTCTTTCTTCAGTAAACTCAGATGCAGTTGCGCAAAAATTGACCGCGCTTGAAGGCGGCGAAGATGCGGAAGTTTTTGCCTCAGGAATGGCGGCAATTTCTACGACACTGATGTCTTTCCTCTCTGCAGGAGATCACATTGTTGCTTCACCAGATGTTTACGGCGGAACTTACGGTTTGCTCACTGAAGAACTTCCACGCTTTGGAATTGAAACGACGATGACCGATATGCGTGACCCTGCGGCATATGAGGCGGCCATACAACCGAATACGAAGATTCTCTATATCGAGACGCTCACAAATCCAGTTCTCAAGGTCTGTGATATTCCTGCAATGGTTGAACTTGCCCAACGCCATAATCTCCTTTGCATTATTGACAATACTTTCGCATCACCATGGGGGTGCCAACCGCTTTCAATGGGTGTTGATTTAGTCATCCATTCGACAACAAAATACCTCGGTGGCCATTCTGATATCATCGGAGGAGCTGTCGTTGGTTCAAAGGAATTAATTGCTCAAATCTTCCCTCGCAAAGTACACTTTGGTGCCAGCCCTGACCCGCATAATTGTTACTTGCTTGAACGAGGAATGCGAACTCTTCACGTCCGCATGCCAGTGTTGTGTAACAATGCAGCAGAATTAGCAAAGCGACTTGAAGCCCACTCCATGATTGAGAAGGTAAACCATCCAACTCTCAAATCTCATGCTGATTATGAAGTTGCACAACGGGTCATGCCGAAGGGAACTGGAATGATTGGCTTTGTTGTCAAAGGCGGCGATACTGCTGCTTTGAAATTCATGCGCGGTCTTGAAATGATCTACGAAGCAACAAGTCTTGGTGGCGTTGAATCATTAGTTGAATGCCCATTTAATTCAAGCCACATGATGATTCCAGAAGATGTCCGTCTTGCAGCAGGTATTATCCCCGGCTATGTTCGAATTAGTATTGGCATCGAAGACGTCGAAGATTTGTGGGCAGACCTCGAAAGAGGATTCGCCAACATTTGAGTTTAGTTTGCTTCACCGGTGACGGTTTTGAGAGCCGAAAATGATTCCATCCAACTTTCGGTTTCACGCTCGACATCCTCGTTCTCACAATTGTACAGGGCTTTTCCTGCTTCGAGTAATTGTTTGGTGGCGACTTGCCACGCACCACCGCGGTCTCTGGCGTTGATTTCGAAATGCCATTCTTGTCCAGCAGAGCGGCCTGAAGCCAGTAACCATGCCCAAGCAGCGGCAGCAGAAACGATTGAGTCGTGCCGTTGAGTCGCTGCCCGTTCTGCCTTTCCATCTCCTTCTAAGAGCCCTTGAAGAATCAAATCATGAACAGCCCCGGTTGCCCCAGGTAAAGCGCCACCACGGGTTGGGAATCGGGCTACCTTTTGCGCCAACGCTCGTGTAGAGTCCAAACTCTTGAGGAAATTTCCAAACGGTTGAGGTTTTTTCTGTTGCTTTTTCCAAATCTCTTCGGCTTCATCACCTGTAATTCCAAGACCCTCGAGTCCCTTCAGACCCCACTTTTCCCAAAGAGCACCGAGGATGTTTCCACAACTGGTCCCTTCCATGACTTCCAATGCCTCAGCCTTTCTTTCAGAAACATCTCCCTTCGGTGTGATGCGCAACCCTTCTCCATCCACGGAACCTTCTTCCATTGAAGCATACAACATATGTGCGGTAAGATGGCGTTCATCCGAGGAGCCTGGGTGGGATTGTAAAGCCTCTTCAATCGAGTCAAAATCAATGCCAGTAATCCATGATTCCCCGACGACTAATCCAGTATCAATCGAATCTAAAACAGCCCTTCGTATTGCAAGTGCAATCACGCCTTCATTCATGGTCAAGCCTTGCCAAGCATCGATTATTTTGTCCATGCCTTCCGATGCAGCATCTGGGAGCGGAGTGTCTTTATCCCAGCCTTTTGGAGCCCAATTCGCATCAATGGTAAGGATTGAAGGAAGGAACGGCGGTAACATTGAAAGTGCGAGGTGGTGAATGAATGAAGACTCCTTCTTTTCGGTTTTTGATAAATCCTCAAAGCTGATGGCAAGGACAGGGCCGTGCTTGAATGAGAATCGGATATAACCGCTACCACTTGGTTTGAAATCGAGAACAGATTGAGCATCGATATCTCCAGTCACCCAAATTGGTACTGATAAATCACTGTGCTTGGTAAAAGAGAACCGAGAACGTTGCAAGACATCATCAAGCCATTCATCCGGGGGCGTTGGGTTTGGACCAGTACACACAAAGCCACCTTTCCAAGTGAAGAAATACATCCCGCGTTTTGCATGGTCTTCCCATGGCAACATTCGCAAAGTGAGGTTTGAGTAATTCTGCAAGCCAGCAAGGTAACCTTGCTTTCCATCCCCGCGCCGGATAAAAGACGCAGAACCAAACGACCCTGAACTGAATTTCCCAACCATGGTAATTTCTTCATCATGGGCTGCATGAAGAGAGCCTGCAAATGCCTTGGCCACATCATCGCCCCGCTTCGACATCATCCGCTTACCCAGCCAAGTAACGTTATCCTTCTTGCGAACAATCGATTCGAGAGCCCGCATGGTCTTTGTCACAGGATCAGTACGCCCCCAACTGAGTTTACCCTTCCACGTCATGACGGGGAGGTGCGCTCTTGGATTCTCCAACAACTTTGCAAGTTCGCGCTTGAGTTTATTGGCAGTTGCTTCGTTGGCATGCTTTGTGCCTCGCATACGAATACGCTGCTTTTTTTGACCGGGGAATTCTACTTTTGATGGACCTGCCATTTATTCCCCTCAACCCTGCCTAAAAGCCCCTCTCGTTTGAGACCTTCGCGCCTTCATATACTCTTGAATTCATAATAGAATGCGGCGGAGAAGAATGCATTACACCTTGTGTATTGAAAATCTTCCTTCACCCAAAAAGAGGCATGAATATGGCAGATGAATATCAATTGGAAGAGGAATTTACGATGGAACCACACTATGAAAAAGAACTTGAAAAAGCACCCGGGGAAGAAAAGCCTTCAGAGAAACCAGCCTCGACAGTGCTTGAAGTTCAGACCCCTCTTGGGCCAGTTTCTATCGATATGAAACAGTTTGATGATGTCAAATCAGCCGTTGCCGCAACTCGTAAAAAAGTGTCTTCAATGCCCCTCAGTGACCAGATGATGAATGGTTTTCTTGGTGGAAAGCACAAGCGCGACTCTCGATATTGGCGCGGTAAACTTGGGGTTCTGATGAAGATACATTTCGATGAATATCTCGAAGAAGAATTCGAAGTCTCAGAAGAGTTTCTCATCGACCATGGTAAAATCCGTGCAGCGGTTTACGAAACTGCCGAGATGCATGAAAAACAACGTCAGCGTTTCTTGGCCGTTGGAACTCGCTTTTACAAATCTAAAAAAAACCCAGAGCACATGTTTGTCACCGTGTCAAGCGTTGACCATGACGGCGACCAACGCCTTTCAGTGTATACTCCCGCCGACTCAATCGTCCTTGTTAAAGGGAAAAACGCAGAGGACTTGATTACTCAGATTGAATCCGATTTCTATCAAAACGGAGCACTCAAAGGAGCCTTCTTTGATCTTCGATTCAATTTTATCACTCGCGACAAAGACATTGACGAATTGATTGCTTGGGACGAAGACGTCAAAGAAGCACTTTGGAAGGACATCATCAGTTTTCAAAAAGTCATGCCGAAACTTCGTGAATGTGGCGTGCCGAATTCCCGCGGTGTGATTCTCGCAGGACCGCCAGGTACTGGGAAAACCATGATTGCGAAATGGCTTGCAGCCCACTCCGACATTACATGTGTTCTGATTTCTGCTGAAATGATTACAGGACGTAACGACATCAAATCCTGTTTTGAAATGGCTCGTAAACTTTCACCAACCTTGCTCATTATCGAAGACATCGACACAGCAGGGGCGCTTGACCGCCGAGCATCTGACCACCCACTCTTGGGTGAATTTTTGCAATCCATGGATGGAATTGTTCCAAACCACGGCGTCATCACTCTTGCTACAACGAACCACTCGAACAAAATCGACCCCGCTATTGCTGACCGACCTGGCCGTTTTGACCGCATCATCGAAGTCGGTCTCCCTGGAAAAGACCAGCGCTTCCATATATTCCATCATTTGTTGAAGAAACTCGACATTGCCCGAAACGTCACACTCGAAGTCAAGGAAAAACTTGCAAAGAGTACCGAGGGCCTCACAGGCGCCTGGATTCGAGCCATCGTTCAAGACAGCCTTATCTTAGCGTTTAGCCAAGATAAAACCAAGATTGGAAAAGAGCACCTCTTTGCTTCGCTGAAAGATGTCATGGAACGCCGTGGTATGGCGTACCGTGTTGCACCCTACGCACCTCCGCAAAGAGCTGCAAAAGCAGATGTCTATGTCCAGTGAATGAACTGATGGATTGATGATATACGCTTCCTTGGCCACCACATGGTCGAGGTCACAGTGCTCGGTATTGCACAGGACGGCGGCCACCCGCAACCAGGGTGCCTCCGCCCCTGTTGTGCCAATTTAACCGAACACCACTATCCGGTCTCGTTGGGAGTTCGCAGTGATGAAGGAACCAATATTCTCATCGAAGCAACACGGCATCTCGGAGATCAATTCACGCTCTGGGGGCAAACTCATGTCGACCACCTTCTGCTCACACACGCCCACTTCGGTCACGTTGACGGGCTTGGGTTGTTTGGCCGTGAAACGCTTTCAGCACAAGGGATTCACCTCCATGTCTCAGAAGAAATGTACCATCTTGTCGACCAAACACCACAATGGAACTTGATGGTTCAACAAGGGGTCTTTGAAATTCAAACCTTTGCTGTTGATGCTGCGCTGTATAACAAAGGCGAATTGACCATTGAACCCATTCGAATACCGCATCGGGATGAACTTTCGGATATGCACGCGTTCATCATACGAGGTCCAAACAAATCACTGCTGTTTCTCCCCGACCACGACACGTGGGATGAAACCCTCACCGTTCACAAGTGTTCGACTCTCCGCCAATGGCTTTCGAACATGCGAGTTGACATCGCTCTTATCGATGGAACATTTTGGTCAGAAGACGAACTGGGTGGCCGTGACCAATCGAAAGTACCTCATCCACCGGTTCTTCAAACCCTGAGCATGCTTGGTGAGCGGGAAGATGGAGACCCAGAGATTTTCTTTACGCATTTGAACCATACAAATCCATTATACGATCAAGACAGTGAACAGATGAAGCAAGTAGTCCAACTTGGTTGGGGTGTTGTTCATCAAGGACAACGCTTCACGCTGTGACTTCACTAACGGTGTAATTATTCAGGACAATGAGTTCGACGACATAATCGACGTTTTCGCCGTTGTCTTCGTGCGTACAACCAGTGCCACCGCCGACACTTACATCGACTGATATTTCCACAGAGTATGCTCCAAGTCCGGCTCCGTTAGCATTGAGTCCTGCAGCGATGTCTGCCTTCGATACACCGGTGACGTTTCCGATAAGAGAAGCATCGTACCATTCAATGAGTGTTTCATGCGATGCAGGCCCAGCATCTTGGTTTTGTCCACTTGTTGAACCGTTAAATTCACTGTGTGAAAGCCCACCTGTGATGATGTCGGCTCCTGAAGTATCGTCAGCGAAAGGACAACCTACTCCACCCCGGTTTTCGTCTTCTGAATACGTCATAATAATCCGTGCACCAACGATGTTTTGCGAATCGTCATTCAAAGAGTCCGTAGATAAGTCGAGGATAAAGGAGGTACCGTCTTCGATGTATTCCCCCCCGTTGTCGAAATCGATTGTTTCAAAATTAGCCGTCACTTCATACGTACCAGGCGTTGTCGAAAGTGATTCTGAAGAGTCAGGTGAAAAAGCAAGGTACGAAACTTCGACACTCGCTGCAAGAAGAAGCACTACTGCAGCACCAATTCCCATCGGTTTGCTCGCAGGAACAGCGTATCGTCCAAAGGGATTGTCGGCAGAACTGTCTCGGAAAGCACACAGTAAGAAGTGAGTCGCAAAGGCTGCACCCATTCCAGGAACTGATGGGAAGACATCATCGCCAAATCCAAGAACTGTCCATACGATTACACCAGTCATTGCCGCCATCATCATAGCGATGGTGTGTTGTGAATCCGGTTCATATCCCGCCATTCTTACGAGCAGTAAAGGTACGAAGATTCCACCAAGTCCATAGACGGCTAATACGACTAAAGAGAATACAGAATCTCCGAAACCAGGCAATTGTTGACCGACCAGTGAGATCACTGTTGCAAAAGCAGCTACGGCGAGGGTGACTTTCTTTGTTGTCTTGTGGTCTTGACTCCACTGTGGCCTGATGTCATCGGTGATTGCGGCTGTGCATGCGAGGACTTGACTGTCAGCAGTTGACATTGTGGCGGCAAAAATCGAAGCAAGAATAAGGCCACCGAGCAAAGGACTCAATTGCTCCATAGCCAATTTCGGCAAGCCAGTTTCAGCACCATCGGTGCCAAGTTCCGGCAATAAGACGCGGCATGTCAATCCAATGAGGAACATCAGGATGATGAAAGGAGTCTGCCAAACGAAGAACCAGACCATTGCTTGCTTTCGAGCCTTGTCGTCCTTGAGCGTCATTACACGTGAGACAACTTGTGGTTGGCCAGCAACGCCGAGGCCACCGAGGAAGAATGCAGCAATCCACAAGGTGGCGCCGAACTTCAATCCAGAAGGAAACAAACTCACCATGGCAGGTTCGATGCTGTTCAATTGGTCATGTAAACCGGAAAAGCCACCGCTTTCTTTGATGGCGACGTAACAGAGAATGGTTGAACCAACAATCATGACGCATGATTGAGCAGCATCTGTCCAAATCGAAGCACGAATCCCGCCTGCATAACAGTAAGCGACAACTAAGACGAAACCGATGAGAATACCGATGGTCGGAGACCATTTGAGCATTGTTTCGAGAGCAATACCGCCAGCAGTCAATTGTGCTGCTGCATAGATGGAGAGGAAAATTACGGAAAGAACAGCCGCTACCTTTGCTTCTGGGGAGCCTGTTGTGTTTGAAACGAGTGAAGACAATGACCGAATACCTCGAGTCTCACCTTCTTTCTGGATGTATTTGTAGAGCCAAATCCAAGCGACCAGTTGCCCTATGGTTGAAACGACGGCAATCCAGATTGCCGAATATCCGTTGATAAAAATGAATCCAATAAATCCGATGAACATGTAGCCGGAGTTCCATGTGCTTACAGCCGACAAGGCTGCCAAAGCAGGATGCATCCCTCTTCCAGCAACCAAGTAATCATCAGTAGTGTCTTCTTTAACACGCATTGATGCAAGCCCAACGCCTGCAAAAAACAGCATAAACAACAAAAACGAGCCTAAAAGAAATGCACTATCATCCATTGTAATCACTCACCGTTGCTCCAACGAAGGAGCGCTTTCTCTTCAACCTCACTCAGGCTTGCAGGGAAGACGAGGCAATTTAATCGCCCGCCAGGAATTGAACTTAGTTTTCCAACAGTTGTAGATACAATCCGTTGATCTTCAGTGCCCATGTCCGCGCAGAGCACCACAGCAACATCATCGATTCCTCGTGAAACATATTCTTGACACATGGTATGCCGAAGAGCCTGAAGAGGTGAATCATCCGAAGGCGGCATTTCCACCAATTCGTTTTGTAACTTTGGCCACATGAGTTTGAGTGATTCGACAGCATCAGAAGGCATCATTGGGCGCTGGTCTCCAGTACCCTCTCCTGTCGGGTCTAAATCGAGAAGAGCGACAGTATGCAGATTACGGAATCGATTGGCCGCTAGAACTTCTAATGGCGACGTAGCAACCCATCCACCGTAAGGATAGGTCAGTGTAGTTTGCCTTCCAAATCGATAATTCGACAAGCCGATAGCACCAGTGACAATGGTCGTTATTGAAACACCATGGAATACGAGACATTCAATTCCAGCCTCTTCGGCTTGCAGCTGAAGGTCTACGTGTGTTGTTGCTTGTAACGGGTCGCCGACGACCAGTAAAGCCACAAGAGAAGTTTTGGCAAGCGTAAACAATTCGTCAGGTTGCTCAACTTCGGGACGCATGACTCGTTCAATACTTCCAATTCGCTGCTCAAGTGCATCGAGTTCGGATGTTGGCCACAAGGCAGTATAAGCCTCATAACGGCGATGAGATGCCTCCTTTGCAGCTTCAAGAGCCTCCAGAGTCATCCCAGCAACAGTTCCCGGGCCCATTCCAATCAACAGTAAACCCGTATCTGGGAGCGTTCCCAAAACTGTCGATTTCTCCGCCATGCTCAAACCTCGGGTTCGCTTGGATGGAGCGAGTGTCATGCGTCATTTGAGTGTGCCGAGCGCGCAAACCCAACTCTGGTTGGACATTTGCCGCACTCATAACTGGTCCAGTAATGAAGCCGGCGTCACCCGTCTTGAAGATGGAAGAAACGCCCTTCCACTCAACGATTCAGCACCTTCAGAATCAGATCAAATTTGGAAAAGTAACCCTCATCTGGAAATTGAGATTCAGCCGAAAGGCCCGACGCATTGGCTCGACCATATCGATGAAGAATTAGCCGATGCACACCGCGAAGATTGGCCCCGTTCGTATGAAATCCAAGGCGACATCCTTATTGTAAAAATTGAAGAAGTGGTGTGGGATTATGGCGAATTGATCGCTGATGCAATGCTTACCCAACTGCCAAACAT
>Ga0209709_10004510_pt1 | contig 11184 bp, 8 predicted proteins | sample ArcticOcean_MG_C_2_FD_187435 | JGI IMG/M metagenome (GOLD analysis project Ga0209709, IMG submission 187435) | Marine microbial communities from western Arctic Ocean - ArcticOcean_MG_CB4_136 (SPAdes) (version 2) | ecosystem: Environmental > Aquatic > Marine > Oceanic | place: Arctic Ocean... | reverse complement strand
AGGCCCGAGTGATCTGCGACTCGTGAACGGGCAAAGTCAATGATGACATCATCGTTGTCCTGCTTCGGATCAAAACGCTCAGTAAATGAGGTCGCTGAACCAAAAAATAACGGCCCTGTGACCGCATAGACAGTCGAGCCATTATGATCTTCCCGAGCTTCAATGCGAATGTACTTAGCATGTTGCCACGCAAATACCAGCGCCGAAATAATCACACCTACCACCACGGCTACGGCTAGATCAGTCGCCACAGTAACACCCGACACGACGACTAATATCAGAGCATCACTGCGAGGTACCTTGCCAAGAATACGGAAACTCGACCACTCGAACGTGCCTATAACGACAATAAACATGACGCCAATCAGGGCGGCCAATGGAATCTGCTCAATGAACTGCGAGCCAACTAATATAAATAGCAGTAAAAATAGCGCCGCGCTAATGCCAGAGGCACGACCACGACCACCCGAGTTAACATTGATCATACTTTGACCAATCATGGCACAGCCACCCATACCGCCAAACAGGCCAGTCACTGTATTAGCGACACCCTGACCGATGCATTCCTTGTTGCCACGACCGCGAGATTCAGTAATCTCATCAATCAGACGCATAGTCAACAATGATTCAATCAAACCAATCGCTGCCAAAATAATAGCGTAGGGCAAAATAATCCAAAAAGTCTCTAGGTTAAACGGCACATCGGGCAGATGAAAACTCGGCAATCCACCTTTGATCGAGGCGATATCGCCCACTGTACGCGTATCAAGATCGAGCCCATAAACCAGTGCTGTCACGACCAAAATAGCCACCAGCGACGAGGGAACAATCGTGGTTAGGCGCGGTAAAAATTGAATAATGACCATGGTGCCCAGTACCAGGCCAAGCAACATATAAAGTTGCTCGCCATGTAGCCAAGCCACATCAATAATGGAGCCCTGCATAAAGGTGCCCGCTAGCCAACCCGGTTGTCCGGCTTCGCCAAACTGACCCAACTGCGCCAAAAAAATTACGATTGCCAGACCATTAACAAAACCCAGCATCACCGGATAGGGGACGATACGAATGAACTTACCCAGCTTTAATATGCCCGCCAGTATCTGCAATACGCCCATCAACACTACTGTAATAAACAAGTACTCGACGCCATGCTGCGCGACTAGGCTAACCATCACGACAGCCAGCGCGCCCGTAGCACCACTAATCATGCCAGGACGACCACCGATACAGGCTGTGATCAAGCCCACCATAAAGGCAGCATATAGGCCCACTAAAGGTGCTACACCGGCAACAAAGGCAAAGGCAACCGCTTCAGGCACCAGAGCCAAGGCAACGGTTAACCCGGACAGTAAATCATTCTTTAAACTGGTAACTTTACTTAATTGAAACTCAAACATTAATACACATTCTCTTACCTAATTATACTGAACTTACAAACCCCAAAATACCGTAGCGGCAGACCTTAGCGCGGCCTCGAACCGCGATTGGAATTACCCGTATTGCCGGCCCCACGACCTGCACTAGCCGGTCTATTACCGCCATTACCGCCGTAGGGGTTGTTGCCATTACTGTCTGAACGACGGGCTGGACGGCCCTCATCGCGTGAACCCGCGCCAGCTGTCGCACTGTCTGAACGACGCGCAGAGTTTCCACTAGGTTTGTCCGTCGCCGAGCGTCCACCGGACTTTTGCTTATTGCCCGCCTTGGGGCCATGACCAAAAGCCGAGCGCTTTTTAGCATTGCTTGAATTGTTATTATGTCGAGTATTGTTCTGGACATTTGTTTCACTGTTCAGCGCTTTACGCGGCTTACTAACCCGCACTGGGCGATTGAGAGTGGTTTCTTTTACTGTCTGAACGGGTTCAAAACCTTCCATCTCTTTGCGCGGTAGCAATTTTTGCGTGAGGCGCTCAATATCGCTGAGCAGCTCGACTTCGTCGGCACAGACTAATGAAATGGCAGTCCCCGTCGATCCGGCACGACCGGTGCGGCCAATACGATGGACGTAATCTTCCGGCACATTCGGCAGATCAAAGTTAACGACCTGCGGTAACTGCTCGATATCTAACCCACGAGCGGCAATGTCTGTCGCTACCAAGATACGTATGTCACCCGCTTTAAAATCAGCCAGCGCTCTGGTTCGTGCGCCCTGACTCTTATTACCATGAATCGCAGCGGCGACAATACCCTGAGATTCCAGATACTTAGTTAATTTGTTCGCGCCATGCTTGGTCTTGGAAAAGACCAGAGCCTGAGACCATTTACCGTCATGGATGAGCTTAGTTAACAGCCCAGCCTTATCTTTCTTGTCCACGGTGTAGACCCATTGTTCGACCGATGGTGCTGCGGCGTTGCGCGGACTCACCGAAATTTCAACTGGGTTGCGTACTAGGCCTTTGGCCAGTTTACGAATATCCTCAGAGAAGGTTGCCGAGAACATCAGGTTCTGACGACGTCTTGGGAGTAAATCAATAATGCGTTTTATGTCATGGATAAAGCCCATATCGAGCATACGATCAGCCTCGTCCAACACCAGCACTTCTAAATTATCAAACCTCACCGCATTTTGGCTGTGAAGATCCATCAAACGACCCGGCGTTGCCACCAGAACGTCAACACCACGACGTAATTTTTGCATTTGCGGATTGATCTTTACCCCACCAAAAACTACTGTCGAGGTCATATTAAGATGTTTGCCATAGAGCGCCACACTCTCACCGACCTGCGCAGCCAATTCTCTGGTGGGGGTCAAAATGAGGGTGCGAGCCTGATTCGGCCCGGCACGCTTCCCTTTGGATAGTATCTCCAAAATCGGTAGTGTGAAGCCTGCAGTTTTGCCGGTACCGGTTTGGGCAGCGGCCATAACATCGTTACCAGCCAAAATGGCGGGGATAGCTTTTTCTTGAATCGGCGAGGGTGTTTCATAGCCCTGTGAGGCCACAGCTTTTAGAATAGGTGCTGATAAACCAAGCGTAGTAAAGCTCATAAATTCGTCTTTTTGTAGTTTGCCGACTGAGGACCTGAATCGGCAGATTTGGAGGGGGTATTAGTGATGGTCCAGCTAAGGCGTGCAGCCTACAGGAAACGCACCTCAATTGCACACTTAAAGAGTAAAATCAGTGGTTTATCAGGCTTCAGCTAGGACTTTGTAGGCATTAATGACCGAGTCAGGTGCCTGCACTAGTTCCACCAGCACACCCTCAGAGCTTAGAGGAAAGGCTTCATTGCCCTTCGGATGGACAAAACAGACGTCATAACCAGCCGCACCCTTACGAATACCCCCCGGAGTAAACCGCAGGCCCTGCTCTGTTAACCAGTCTACAGCGGCGGCGAGATTGTCGACCCACAGACCCACATGGTTTAGCGCAGGCAGATCAACGCGGGGCTTCTTTTCGATGTCCAACGGCTGCATCAGATCCACTTCTACGACAAAGTCGCCAACACCCATCTCGCAGATATCTTCGTCTACATTTTCACGCTCACTAATAAAGGTATCTCGGTAAGACAGGCCCATCAGATCGACCCAGAAACGTCGCAGCGCCTGCTTGTCACTACCACCAACGGCAATCTGCTGAAGTCCTAAAATAGTAAAGGGACGGTCTGTATAGGTGGTTTTCATGGATAAGCCTTTTTAAATGCGTGAATAAAGTCGTCTAAGCGTCCGGCGGGTAGATCATTGACCCCGGCTGCCGCCTCACGCCCGCCGCCCGTAGCAAACTGTCGGCAAAGGGCCGCGGCACCCTGTTTGTCATTTAATGGCGCTCGCACACTGACCAGATAGTGACCGCCGGATTTTTCGGTCAATACGGCATGGGCGCGATGCGGGTTTTGATTGGTCAAATCATTGCTGTACACGCCGCCGACACGCCGCGCCCAGGGTGTATTGGGCAATAGGAACAGCGCAATTTTGTCAGTGCTCTGCAGCGGCTCGGTGGCTCGGGCCGCGCTGAGATCTTCATGATAGCCCGCTTCCAACTGTTCAAACGTCTCAGGCGCATCGGCAATAAAGTGCAACGGGCTATCATAGACGCTAGCTGCCCTGTAAAGCGCGGCCGGATGAAAATGTAACTCACTGACATCGGCGCCATACCCATTATAGTTCATATACCGACCCAGAGACTCAAGTAATGCGAGCTGGTCAGCGGAGAGTGACAAATTTTTAGCCAGTCCCCGTGCGGTCTTTGTAAGATTGTCACCAAAGGTGCCCACCAGTGCCCATTGACTATAAGCGCCGCGCAAATAATGATTGATCAGTAAACTGGTGCAAACATCAGGCGCCTCATTGAGCAGTGATTTAAGCCCCGAAGAGGATGGCACCGCCCCGGCAAAATGATGATCGACATAGAACACCTCAGCGCCGGCCGCCAACACTCGGAGCAGATCTTCACGATTCGTGTCCAGCGAGACATCGAGAACAGTGATGCGATCCCCCGCCAAAGCGTCTACCTGCTTGAGCAGATCAATGTCACGCTTGACACCGGTTATCAGCTGAGCGTCGCGCGGCTCCGCGAGACGCAACTGGAGCAACGCACAGATGCCGTCGGCGTCGCCATTGAAAAGATCGTAGTCTGCCATTGGCTGTTAAGCGCTTTCCTGCTGATAGTAGTCCATCAATATCTTGGCCACCTCAGGTCGTGCGAACTCAGGCGGCGGCGCGATGCCATCACCCAACATCTGTCGAACCTTCGTGCCCGACAGTAAAATAAAGTCCTCTTTAGAGTGATCTTCTACCTCGTTCATCATCACTACCCGATTTAATTTGGTCGAAAAGGCAGTATGGTCTGCATTAAAGATAGCAATATCCAATGCACCTGCTGGCACCTTCTCAGCAAAAATAGTCTGCGCATCAAAAGCGCCATAATAGTCACCGACACCCGCATGATCGCGACCAACAATCAAATGACTGCAACCCATATTTTGACGGAATACGGCATGTAATACCGCTTCACGAGGCCCCGCATAGAGCATATCAAAGCCATAGCCAGTGACCATGACCGTGTTTTCAGGGAAGTATAGTTCGACCATTTTACGGATACAGTCATCACGGACCGAGGCGGGAATATCACCCTGTTTCAGTTTTCCCAACAGCATATGCACTACGACGCCGTCGGCCTCCAAGCGTTTCATCGCCATGTGACAAAGCTCTTCATGAGCCCGATGCATAGGATTGCGTGTTTGAAATGCCACCACTTTTTGCCAGCCGCGCTGAGCAATATCGTTGCGTATTTCAGCCGCCGTGCGAAACGTATCGGGAAAGTCCGCTTGAAAGTAACTCAGACTTAGTACGCGAATATTTCCAGACACCAGATTGCGACCCAGCTGGGTAAAGGTCCCCACACCCGGGTGCTCTGGATCAAGGGTACCAAAGATCTCTTGCGCCATCATCTCAATCTGCTCATCGCTAACCGCTTCAATGGCATCGACATCCATAACGGCCATCACCGGATGGCCGTCCGTGTTGGGGTCACGCAACGCGATGCGGTTGGCACCCTTGATGCCAGAGGGGTCTACCACCAGATTAACAATTGGCACAGGCCAAAACAGTCCTTCGGTGGTGTGCAGGTTTGCCGCAACATTGAGGGCATCGGCAAGATTCATATAGCCCGTTAACGGATTGAAATAGCCCGCACCAAGCATGACAGCATTGGCCGCTGCCGCCGAGTTTAACAACAGTGACGGCAATGTCTCCGCCTCAAGCAGCAGCTGCTGACGCTCTTGGTCATCGGCAACAAAAAGGGGGTTCAGCAAAGCTGAGCCATGTGGCTTGATCAAAGGGGGTTCTCCTGAGTTATAGGTTAGCATCATTTAGCAAAACGTCATGGTGGCCTTGGCGAGGACTGAGCAACTGACATACCCACCCCCAACACCAACCCTATCATGTGGGAAGGGTTAAGCATCCGCCGCCAGACAACAGGCGCGCCAGTCTTCGGGGCATTGTAATCAAAATCGAACCATTGACCTACCCTTTTGCGAGCGGAGGACTGAAATACAGTGGCTCGCAAACTAGGTTACTCTATGTTGAGATGGCAAAAATACCCTGTCTCTCGGGCAATCGATTAATTTCAGACCAAGATCTATCGTAGCAGCCAGACTAGTAGAAACACCTATTAGTTTTCCAAGTAAAACGCCCTGTTACGACACCACATGTGCTGCTCCAACATCAGCTGTAAATGCCTGAGACGTAACTATAAAAGGTCGAGCCAATTGCGCCTGCGGTTACAAGAGCGACGTTAGAACTGTGCGCTCACCGCCAGCTAGGCTCCAATAATACCCTGATGTAAAAGGTAGTCGATAATAATCCGTACTTCCTGCTGCAGACTCATTTGATCTGTACGCAAATGAATCTCTGGCAGCCTTGGCTCTTCATAGGGGTCGTCGATGCCGGTGAAGTTTTTGATTTCTCCGGCGCGAGCTTTTTTATACAGGCCCTTGGGGTCTCGAGACTCCGCTTCAGCAAGACTACAGTCGACAAATATCTCAATAAAAACAAAATTACTATCCCGATGTAACTCTCGAACCTGCTCCCGATCTGCATGATAGGGGCTGATAAAACTCGACAGAGCGATGACACCAGAGTCCACAAATAATTTGGCAATTTCACCAATTCGACGAATGTTCTCAGTGCGGTCCTGCGCTGAAAACCCGAGGTTTTTATTGATGCCCAGACGAACATTGTCGCCATCAAGTCGATAAGTGAGTTTGCCGCGTTCGTACAGTGCCTTTTCCAAGGCCACTGCGATGGTGCTCTTGCCACTCCCCGACAATCCGGTAAACCAGAGGGTCGCACCTTTTTGGCCCAATAGATGGTTTCGTTCCTCCAGCGTAACCTCACCGTCATGCCAGTGAACGTTGGTTGCTTTTACGTCTGCCATCAGGTGATTCCAGGTAATCAGAGAAGATCGAATAATAAGGATATTTAATGATTATGTATATCGTAAATACCGCCAAGATCCTATACTTAGGGCGCACCAGACACTAACTCTATAAACGTCCTGATTATGCGCGCTCTAGAAAATTTAAAAATCTTAGATTTCACTACTCTCGTCCCCGGCCCTTTTGCCACTATGATACTGGCCGACATGGGCGCTGAGGTCTTGCGCGTTGAATCGCCCAATCGACCAGACATTGTCCGCGCTGTGGCCCCCCATATTGATGGCACCTCCACTGCACACGGTACATTAAATCGTAACAAACGCTCCATCGGTCTGGACCTCAAAAAATCTGAAGCAGTTGCCATTGCCAAGCTATTAGTAGGGCAATATGACATTATTATTGAGCAGTTTCGGCCGGGAGTTATGGATCGCTTAGGTCTAGGCTACGAAAAACTCTGCCAGATAAATCCAAATCTGATTTACTGCTCCATTACCGGATACGGCCAGACTGGGCCAAATCGCAATCGAGCGGGCCATGACAACAACTATCTTTCACTGTCAGGCCTCAATGGCTATTCGGGTCGCCTGGGAGAGCGCACACCGATTATGGGTGCACCCATCGCCGACCTTGCCGGCGGTTCACTCCATGCCGTTATAGGGATTTTGGCTGCAGTCAATCAACGGCATATTAGCGGTGAAGGCCAGTATGTGGATATCAGCATGACCGATGCCATGTTCAGCATGAACAGCCTCTTTGGCTCCAGTTATTTGGCCGCCGGCGTTGAACCCACACCAGGCTCAACTTATCTCGGCGGCGGCAGTTTTTACGATTATTACCTAACCGCCGATAATCGCTACCTCTCTATCGGCAGTCTTGAGCCACAATTTTTTCAAGCACTCTGTGCCGCCTTAGGTGATAACTCATTACTGGAATTAGGTAACGTCGAAAGCCCAGAAACTCAAAAGCTGTTAAAGCAAAAGCTCGATGAAATTATTGTGCAAAAAACTCTCACTGAATGGGTCAGAATTTTTGAAAAAACAGAGGCCTGCGTTGAACCGGTCTTAACCTTTTCTGAGGCCTGCGCGAGCGAGCAAATCACCAGTCGGGAGTTGCTGGTGGATGTAAAAAACTATGATCAAGGTACGCAGCAGCAGATTGGTAACCCGATAAAGATGTCAAAATCAGTACCGCGATATGATTCGATTGGATCTCCTGTCGGCCTGCACAATCAAGAGGTTCTACAGGAATTAGGACTAGACGAAAGCACCATTAAGGCTGCCATCGACGCTAGGGCCTTTGGCTAGATATGTCCATCTATATTGCAGGCAAAGCTGGTGCGGCAATTCGATACTAAGCCGACCTTGAGAGAAAATATTTGACGCTATTAACGCTGCGCAAAGCTAACTGATGACCACACTGTTTATCTATCATTGCTGTCTAATAGTCGTTAATGCCATGCTTGCCAGTGGTTGCACCATCACGCCTACGCCACCGGCGGCTTCACTCGACGCGTTGCCGTCGACAGCCCGCTTGGCCACGCCCTGACAAATAGCCGCTAGACGGAAAAAACTAAAGGCTAGATAAAACGACCAATTCCCTATTTCGTCAATGCCTCTGCGTTCGCAGTATCTGGCTACATAGTCCTGCTCTGATGGAATACCCAGAGCTTTTGGATCCATACCTAGCAAACCTGAGGATCTACCCTGCTTATCAGCCGCGGGGAGCCGCATGCCCATGCATTGATAAGCGAGATCGGCATAGGGGTGCCCCAATGTCGAGAGTTCCCAATCGAGCACGGCAATAACGCGTTGGTTGTCTTTCGAAAACATCAAATTATCTAACCGATAATCACCGTGAACGAGCGACACCTTGCCATCATCATCCGGTATATTTTCACTGAGCCATTTAATCAGCTCATCCATTTCAGCAATTGGGACTAATTCTGACGCATGGTATTGCGATGACCAGCGATCAAACTGACGCTGAAAGTAATTGCCCGGTCGGCCATAATCTGTCAGTCCGATTTTATCTAGATCGACTGAATGAATCGCAGCCATAACACGGTTCATCTCATCATACATGTTCCCACGCTGCGCGTTACTGTCAACAGATTCAAGCGCTGCAGACCAGTGCACGTTACCGTCACAGTACTCCATGAGATAAAACATAGAGCCAATAATCTCGGGATCTTTACAGAGGTGATACACCTTGCCTACGGGCACATCGGTATCGGCTAAGGCTGCAAGCACAAGGTATTCTCGATCAACCGCATGAGCTGACTTAAGTAAGGTGCCCGGCGGCTGTCGCCGCAAAACATAGGGTCCGGAGGCGGCCTCAACTTTAAACGTTGGATTGGATTGGCCACCGGTAAACTTACTAGTAGTTAGCGGTCCTTTAAAACCCTCAACATTGGCCTCTAAATAGGTCGCCAATAGTGATTCGTTCAGCTTGCCTAGGTCAGACATAGTCAGATGCTCTTGTTAAAAGGTGGTGAGGTCTATTAAAGACTGGCCAACCGCTGCTTAATCAGAGCATCCGCTTCTGACATAATTCTGTCAATCAGGTCCTTACATGTCGGCACGTCATAAATAAGGCCTGCCACCATCCCGCAGGACCAGGCTCCCGCATCCATATCACCCTCTTGCATAATTTTGGGGTAAACGCCGGCAACCTCGGGAAGAATATCTTGAATGGTAATGTCAGCACCCAATGCTTTTTCCTTTTCCAGCAGTCTGGTCACCGCCGGATTGTTTAACACCCGCTCAGTATTCCGCAACGGGCGCATAACCAAACGGGTATCCAACTCAGAGGCGACCAAAATAGCCTCTTTAACATTCTGATGGACTGGCGCTTCTTGGGTAGCGATAAAACGCGTACCCATATTCATACCTTCGGCACCCATAGCTAGGGAGGCTACCAGACTACGCGCATCCGCCATACCTCCGGAAGACACAAAGGGAATTTCAAGTTCGTCAGCCGCCCTCGGCAGTAGAATAAAATTGGGAATATCGTCTTCACCCGGGTGACCACCGCACTCAAAACCATCGACAGAAACGGCGTCACAACCTACCTTCTGTGCCTTGAGCGCATGTCGAACAGCCGTGCATTTATGAATCACTTTAATACCCGCAGCTTTTAGCGCTGGCATATAGGGTGCCGGGTTATTCCCCGCTGTTTCAACAATTTTAACGCCACCGTCAATCACGGCTTGAATCAAGCCTGGATAATCTGGCGGTATCATGGATGGCAGGAATGTAATATTTACGCCAAAAGGCTTGTCCGTCATGGTTTTACAGCGGGCGATCTCTGCAGCCAACTTTTCTGGTGTCCCTTGTGTGAGACCGGTAATAATGCCCAGACCACCCGCATTGGATACCGCTGCTGCGAGTTCAGCATAGCCAACATAGTGCATGCCACCCTGAATAATCGGATGTTCAATACCGAACAACTCAGTAATACGTGTTTTCATTATCGCGTCTCTTTTTCTGTTAAACGACTATGTGGATTGATTGGCTAGAAGTGCTTGCCCTGCTCCGCTAATGACACCAGCATCTGACTGGGTTCCCAGAAATCGTCGCCGGTGACCTTATGATAGTGGCGCAGTTTTGCCAACACCACATCCAGTCCCAAACTGTTAGCATAGTGCATAGGGCCGCCACGATAGATCGGCCAGCCATAGCCGTAGACGTAACAGACATCTATATCACTGGCTCGCAAAGCTATCCCTTCATCCAATATTTTGGCACCTTCATTGATCATGGGGAGTATGCAGCGATCAAGAATTTCTTCGTCAGTAATAGCAAGCTGCTCCACACCTTTGGCCTGAGCACATTCGGCCATCAGATCAGTCACTATTGATGAAGGGCTAGGTCTGCGGTTATCATCATAGTCATAAAAACCAGCCCCGCTCTTCTGGCCTAAACGGCCCAGCTCGCACAGTCGATCTTTAACATTGGTACTATTCGATGCGCCTTTGTCCCAGCCTAGGTCAAGTCCCGCAAGATCGGCCATTTGAAAGGCACCCATGGGGAACCCAAAATCATACAGCACCTTATCTACCTGATGCACTGGACTGCCTTCCAGAGCTAACAGACTGGCCTGAGTCTGACGCATAAACAAAATACGGTTACCCACAAAGCCTGGACAAACACCGACTAAAATGGCGACTTTCTTGATTTTCTTAGCAAAAGCCATACATGTTTTGATCACTGGGTCGGCGGTCTTATCGCCGCGCACAACCTCTAACAGTTTCATCACATTGGCCGGCGAGAAAAAGTGCAACCCAATTACCCACTCAGGGCGAGTGGTCGC
>Ga0209709_10004509_pt1 | contig 11184 bp, 8 predicted proteins | sample ArcticOcean_MG_C_2_FD_187435 | JGI IMG/M metagenome (GOLD analysis project Ga0209709, IMG submission 187435) | Marine microbial communities from western Arctic Ocean - ArcticOcean_MG_CB4_136 (SPAdes) (version 2) | ecosystem: Environmental > Aquatic > Marine > Oceanic | place: Arctic Ocean... | reverse complement strand
CCTACACGGATCCTAAAGATTATAGACGTATAAATGGTTTCACCTATATATTATTTTACCAGAAGTGGTTGTGCTTGGTGTACAAGAATGCAACCATCAATAGAACAAATCAACAAGACTTTGAATGATGAACAAAAAATTCAAATTCTAAATATTGATGATAAAAAATCAAGAGTTATTTACGATACAATTCGCACAAGTAATAAATTAAGAGCAATAACTCCCATGCTATATAATTCAAACATAGGAACTTTTCTATTAGGTTATCAGGACAAAAGAAATGTAGAACAATTTTTAAAAGCCAATCCTTTGAAGGAAAGAAAACCATTAAAACCCATTCCTACATTTGATATTCAAAATTCTTCAAAAAAAGACTTTGATAATTGGAAAAAAAGTGTTATATTATGGTATGGAGAAAACCAAAAAGATTTACCAAGTAATGTTATATCACAGGAAAGAATGATTGATATGGTTTATACACAATACATGGCATACCGAACAAAGCCACAAACTACCGAAGATAGGTTAAATATCTTAGAAGAAAAAGTTGAACAATTATTAAAAAAATAAAGCTTGTTTTTTAACAAAAAAATTCGTATATTATATGAATACGTTATACTTAAATGTTTTTAATTAAATATTTATTAATAACAATAACACTAAACATAACTATGGAGAATAAAAATGGATATTGATGCTATAAAAAGCCGTCTTAATCAGTTACAAAACACAACCTCAAACTCGTTTTGGAAACCACAACCAGGAAAATCACAAGTAAGAATTGTACCTTATACACATGATAAGAACAATCCTTTTAGTGAGTTGTTTTTTCATTACAGTTTAATTCCTAACAAAACTGTCCTATCGCCACTATCATTTGGAAGACCTGATCCAGTTCAACAATTTGCTGACAAGCTTAAATCGTCTGGCAATAAAGATGAATGGATTCAAGGAAAACGAATTGAACCTAAAATGAGAACATTTGTTCCCGTTATAGTTCGCGGTGAAGAATCAGAAGGTGTAAAGTTTTGGGGTTTTGGTAAAACAGTTTATCAAGAACTTTTGGGTATAATCGCAGATCCTGATTATGGTGATATTAGTGATGCTACAGTTGGTCGTGACATTGTTGTTGAACGACAAACACCCGCAGAAGCTGGTAATCAGTATGGTAAAACTACTATTCGAGTTAAACCAAATCAGACAACTCTTACGGATGAGTCTGAACTTTTGGAAAAACTTCTGAATGGGCAGCCCAACATTGGTGAGTTGTATACTGAACCAACCTTTGACGAATTGAAAGAACATCTTTCAAGTTTCTTAAACCCAACGGATAATGACAGTTCTGGTACGCCAGAACCTGAAATGGTTGCGACTAAAGCATCTTCTAAAGTAGAAGATGATTTTGATAAATTATTTAATTCATAATCCCCGCGGGTACGGTGGGGTGGTTTCCTCCTTTCTCCGCTCCACCGTTTTAATAGGAGAAATTCATGTCAAACAGAGACGAATTGGCTGAAGTATTAGCCAACGAACTTAATAAACAATTCAAATCCCATCAAGTTGCATATTTTCTTGATGGGGCACAAGAAACCCCAACTGATGTTACAGAGTGGGTTTCTACAGGTTCTACGTTATTAGATTTAGCAATATCAAATAAACCACATGGTGGATTTGCTGCTGGTCGAATAGCTGAAATAAATGGACTTGAAGGTAGTGGTAAATCATTAATTGGAGCTCACGCTCTTGCCTCTACGCAAAAGAAAGGTGGTCTTGCTGTCTATATAGATACTGAGTCTGCCGTTTCAGCCGAATTCTTACAGGCAATCGGAATAGATACCGATAGTATGTTATATGTTCACTTGGAAACAGTTGAAGATATATTTGATACTATTGAAACGATTGTTACAAAGATTCGTGAATCAAGTAAAGATAAATTAGTTACGATATTAGTCGATAGTTTAGCTGCCGCTTCCACTAAGGTGGAGATGGATGCTGACTTTGATAAAGATGGTTGGGCTACTTCAAAAGCCATAGTCTTATCAAAGGCTATGAGGAAGATTACACAACTTATTGCTCGTCAAAAAGTATGTTTAATCTTTACTAATCAATTACGTCAAAAACTCGGTGTAATGTTCGGTGATCCTTGGACTACAAGTGGTGGTAAGGCATTACCTTTCCACGCTTCAACTCGTATTCGTTTAAAGAATATGGGGCAAATCAAAGATACTAAAAAAGATACCATAGGTATTAAAATCAAAGCTCAAGTCATTAAGAATAGATTAGGTCCTCCATTAAGGAGTGCCATATTTCCACTTTTCTTTGACAAGGGTATTGATGATTTTGGTAGTTGGTTAACTGTAATGAAAGACCACAACTTAGTTAAACAAGCTGGTGCTTGGTATACTTTTGTTGACCAAAATGATAAAGAACATAAGTTTCAATCCAAAGACTTTGGTGCTTTACTCTCAGACGTAGATACCCAGAAATATATTTATGATTCTATCTGTGAAAAGGTAATTCTAAAATATGATTCTAATCAGTTAGGCATAGATGATGTCACTACGGAAGATGAGTTTGTGGATGAGTAATGGTTATGATAGAAATTTATTAACTAAACGATTTTATGACTATGAAGATGATATTGAAACCAATCCTACAACGCGAAAATTAGATGACCACGTTTTAGTTGTAGATGGTTTCAATACATTTATAAGAGCATTTAGTGTTAATCCATCTTTGAATGAAGATGGTAATCATGTCGGTGGATTAACTGGTTTTTTAAAGTCAATACGATACACAATTAGTAAGTTTAAACCTACTCGTTGTATTATTGTATTTGACGGTAAAAACTCTTCCAAACCACGACAAAAAGTATTTCCAGAATATAAAGCTGGTAGGAAAGTGCGTAGTCGATTGAATAGAAACGTTGATTGGGCAACCACTCCACAAGACGAATCAGAATCAATAAAGAGACAATTAGGTAGGTTGGTTGATTATTTAGAACACTTACCTTTGACTTTATTGACATTAGATAACCTTGAGGCTGACGATGTTATAAGTTACATATGCACATCGACATTAAAAGAGTCGAAATGCACAATTATGTCATCGGATAAAGACTTTTATCAATTAGTTAATGATAAAATTCAATTATACTCACCTACTAAGAAAGTTGTTTATGATAGAGAGTTAATAAGAAAAGAGTTTGGGGTTTATCCACAAAATGTCTTAACTTGTAGGATAGTAGATGGGGATAAATCAGATGGTATACCGGGTGTTAGGGGAATTGGAGTAAAGACATTAGTAAAAGAGTTTCCAGCACTAACCGAGGATGAACATTTTGATGCTAAAGAGTTATTAGTTTCTGCAAATAAAAAAACAACGAGAGTTTCAGAGATGTTGGTTAAAAATGAATTTATTATAAAAAGAAATTTTATTTTAATGCAACTACATGATCCAGACATTAAAAATCAAACGAAATTGAAGATTGTTGATGCAGTTAACTCCTTAGCACCTAAGTTAGTTAAATACCAACTACAAACTATGTTCGTAAAGGATAAATTGCAAGGACATATCCAAAATTTTGATACTTGGTTAACGGAATTTAACATTTTAGATCACTATTGGAGGAATAAGTGATGAATAAGACTAAAACTATATCAGAATACGGATATTCCTTCCAAATCAAGTTTATTGTCTGTTTAATTATGGATAAATTGTTTTTAGAACAAATTGTAGACATATTGGATGAGAAATATACCAGTAATGATGCTTTTCGTTGGTTAATAAAGGAAATAAGAGAATATTACAACGAATACAAAGATGTTATCACTATGAATGTCTTTAAAATCAAAATTCAAGAAATAGACTCTGATTTATTACAGGTTAACGTCAAGGATGTATTGAAAGAAGTATTTAAAAATATAGAAGCATCCGACCTTGATTATATTAAAGATAAGTCATTAGATTTCCATAAATCACAAGTATTAAAGGATGCTATAGTTAGGTCTGCCGAAATATTGGAACGAGATGGTGATAGCGATGAGATAAAAAGTCTAATTGATACTGCTATGCAAGCTGGTGTTGAAAGAAATTTAGGACATGATTATTTAGAAGATATTGAAGAAAGATACTCGGAAACTGCTCGTATAACATCACCTACGCCGTGGGATATAATAAATGAATTAACGCAAGGTGGATTGGGTGCGGGAGAACTCGGGGTTATAGTTGCTCCCGCTGGTATTGGTAAATCTTGGGTATTAAGTGCTATGGGAGCATATGCTATATCTAAGGGATTGAATGTTATACATTATACATTAGAATTAAATGAAGCATATGTCGGATTACGATATGATAGTATTTTTAGTGGTGTAGAGAGTCAAAATCTAAAATATCATAAGGACGAAGTGATAGAAAGACTAGATAAACTAGAGGGTAATTTAACTATTAAGTATTATCCAACTAAAGCCTGTACGGTAAATACATTGTCTGCTCATTTAAAGAAAGTAACTACATTTGGTACAAAAGTAGATATGGTATTGGTGGATTATGCCGATATTATGAAAGATATAAATAAACATACAGAAATGAGACATGCCTTGGGAAGTATCTATGAGGATTTACGTGGGTTAGCTGGAGAGATGCAAATACCAATATGGACAGCAAGTCAAGCCAATAGAAGTGCTTTGGATGAAGATGTCATTGAAGCCAGTAAAGTTGCTGAATCCTATGCTAAAGTCATGACAGCAGATTTCGTTATGTCATTGAGTCGTAAGATAGAGGATAAAATAGGAAATACGGGTAGATTTCACATAATTAAAAACAGATTTGGTCCTGATGGATTGACCTTTCCAGCAAAGATAAATACTAACATCGGTAAGATTGAAATATTTGAATCCAGCTCAATACAGGGTAAAGGTATTCAACATAAAATCAATAATCGTGATAATCAAACGAAAGCCATATTGTCTGCTCGTTATGATGATTTAATGAATGACGAATAATACACAAGTATTAAGTGAATTTCTCGGATATGATGAAAGAGATTTGGAGTTTGAAAAGGTAGTTAATGATTTAGATAAATGCGATATAGAATATGGCATTGAAGTTATATTTGATTATTATAGGCGTCATGGATTTCCTCACTATAGAATACGAGAAAATGAAAAACATCAACATATGAGAAAGATTCAAAGGTTTGATGTAGATACGATATTCAAAGATAATCAAATCATTCAGACTATGCATGGATTAAGAATGGCTTGGACTTATTTTCCTTACTTTTGGGAAATACAATGTGGTAATGCTAAATTAACACCAATGGAAACCTTTTTAGATGATGATAAGTTTAAATCAGTTATACGAAAATGTTGGACGTGGTGTTTAAAACATCAAGATGAAAATACAAGTATTTTTCACGAAAATAGATTAAGACAATCATTGAAGATATATAGCGGAACACAAGCCGTAAGTAATTTCCGACCAACTGCTGCTAAATTGATATATGAGAAGTTTGGTGGTGATGTTATTTGGGATATGAGTTGTGGTTGGGGTGGAAGGTTGATTGGGTTTCTGGCAAGCTCAAGAAAGAAGTATATCGGAACAGAACCATCCAGTAGAGCATTTGAAGGATTAAAAAAGATAAAAAAAGATTTTAATTACTTGACAAAGACAGTAGAATTACATAAATTAGGTAGTGAAGTATTTGAACCAGATAAAGAGTCTCTGGACTTGTGTTTTACTTCACCACCTTATTTTGATACCGAGAAATACTCAGATGAACCAACACAAAGTTACAAGAAATATCCAACTGAAGATAAATGGGTAAATGGATTTTTACAAAAAACTATTGAGAATTGCTACAATGGATTAAAACCCAATAAGTATATGTTAATCAATATAGCAAACACACCAAAGTATAAATTTATTGAAGAAGAAACAGTAAGGATTTCAAAAGAATTGGGATTTAAACAAGAACAAACGATAGAATTAACTCTATCAAGCATTATGGGAGCTGGATACAAGTATGAACCTATATTTGTTTTTAAAAAGTAATCATTTATCATAATAGAACAAATGAAGTTGATATTTATGTTAGACCTCCACACCTAAAAATAGTTAATACACATCAGGGAAAATAGTTTATGAGTAAGAAATTTGTTTTATCGGAAAATTTTATAACCAAATACAAAAGAAAAAAAGCACCATTCGGTTTTAACGGATTAGGTGAGTTAGTTTATATGAGAACTTATTCTCGAATAAAACTAGATGGGAAAAATGAACGTTGGTGGGAAACCGTACAACGAGTCGTAGAGGGAACTTACTCTATGCAAAAAAATCACATTGATTCATATCAATTAGGGTGGAATCCGTGGCAAGCTCAAAGGTCAGCACAAGAGATGTATGAGCGTATCTTCAATATGAAGTTTTTGCCACCCGGCCGAGGTCTTTGGGCTATGGGAACAGCCATAACCGAAGAACGAGGATTGTACGCCGCCCTAAACAATTGTGCATTCGTATCAACATCAACAATCAAAGATGACTATTCTAAACCATTCACATTTTTGATGGACGCAAGTATGTTGGGTGTAGGTGTAGGATTTGATACAAAGGGCGCAGGTGAGGTTATGATTAAGTTACCTAATCCAAATAGAGGTATTGAAGAATATGTGATACCGGATACACGAGAAGGTTGGGTGGAATCATTAAAGGTATTATTAGATGCGTATTTCCACGGAACATCAGAAGTTCAATTCGATTATACAAAGATAAGAGGTGCCGGTGAACCGATTGCTGGATTTGGTGGAGTCTCAAGTGGTCATGAACCACTAAAAGAAATTCATATAGAAATAAGAAAAGTATTAAATATAAATGTAGGCAATCCAATCACCGTAACAACTATTGTAGATATAATGAACCTTATTGGTAAATGTGTCGTGGCGGGGAACGTAAGACGAACAGCAGAGATTGTGTTCGGAGATCCAAATTCAGATGAATACTTGGATTTAAAAAACTATAAAGTTAACCCACATAGGGATCAATATGGATGGACAAGTAATAATAGTATCTTTGCTGAACTTGGTATGGATTATACTGACGTATGTAAACGAATCGTGGACAATGGTGAGCCTGGTTTTGCTTGGTTAGAAAATATGAGGAAATTTTCACGCATGCAAAATGGTGGAGATAATAAAGACCATAGAGTTGCAGGTGGAAATCCTTGTTTAGAACAATCATTAGAAAGTTATGAGTTATGTTGTTTAGTGGAAACATTTCCAACCAACCATGATTCATTAGAAGATTATCAAAGAACATTAAAGTATGCTTATCTGTATGCCAAAACTGTAACTCTTGGTAAAACTCATTGGCCAGAAACAAATCGTGTTATGTTACGAAATAGGCGGATTGGATGTAGTGTTAGTGGGGTTGCTCAGTTTATAACAAAACATGGAATGGAAGAATTAAGAACTTGGTTAGAGAGTGGATATGATACTATTCAAGATTGGGATAAGCAATATAGTGATTGGTTTGCAGTACCAAAGTCAATTAAAACTACAAGTGTAAAACCAAGTGGTACTGTAAGCTTGTTAGTTGGTGCTACACCGGGAATGCACTATCCAGAATCAAGGTTTTATATAAGAAGAATGAGGTTATCAAAATATTCAGAGTTAATAGAACCATTGAAAAAAGCTAACTATACATTAGAACCAGCCTTTGGTTCAGAAGATACGACAATGGTTGTAGAAGTACCTGTTGATGTCGGTGAGGGTATAAGAACAGCATCCGACCTTTCAATTTGGGAACAATTCAGTTTAGCAGCTTTTCTACAAAGACATTGGGCAGACAACCAAGTAAGTTGTACAGCAACATTTAATCCTGAAACGGAAGCAGACCAATTACCACACGTGTTGAATTACTTTCAATATAAATTAAAAGGTATATCATTATTACCACGGCATAAATTAGGAGCATATAAACAAATGCCCTATGAAGCGATTGATGAGAAAACCTATAACAAAGAAGTAAAAAAACTCGGTAGATTGAGTTTTGTAGGTGTTGAGGGTGAAGAAGCAGAAATAGATAAGTTTTGTAATAATGATGTCTGCGAAATAGACTTTATTCCAGAAGATGAGAATTAAATTTCACATACCAAAAGAGCGGACAGGCAGTTGACACACCTGATAAAAAATGTGTCCTAACTAACAAACAGGAGAACGTTAATGAATAAACGTAATCTAATAATATCACTAATGATGATGACAGGATTGTTCGCGCAATCTATTGTTGGAGTTGTCAATAGTGGTGAAAACCCATTGATTGGAGCAAATGTTGCTGTCATTGGAACTGATAAGGGTGGTGTAACAGATAATTCTGGTAAATACACTATTGATATCGGAGCCGAAGGCACATTTACATTAACTGCTTCATTCATTGGATACTCATCTACAACATTAGATGTTGTGGTGGGTGATATAGTTGGAACACTCAACTTCAATTTAGAAGAAGATGTTTTAATTATGTCAGCACTAGAAGTCTTGGCTTCCCGTGCTGATGAAACAACACCTGTAGCTTACACTACGATAGATAAAGCAGATATGGAAGTTCGTCTTGGTTCACAAGACATTCCAATGATTCTTAATACTACTCCAAGTGTATATGCTACTCAACAAGGTGGTGGTGCGGGTGATGCTCGTATCAATGTTCGTGGATTCAATCAACGAAATGTAGCCGTTATGATAAATGGTGTTCCCCAGAATGATATGGAGAACGGATGGGTCTATTGGTCTAATTGGGATGGTGTTGGTGATGCCACATCTTCCATTCAGATGCAACGAGGTCTATCAGCCGTTAATTTAGCTACACCTTCAATTGGTGGAACTATGAACATCATTACCGATCCCGCTCAGCATGAGAAGGGTGGTAAAGTCAAACAAGAAGTAGGTGAAGGTGGATTCCTTAAAACTACTCTTAATTATAACTCGGGTCTTATCAATGATAAACTAGCATTAAGTAGTACGATAGTTCGTAAGACTGGTGATGGATTTATTGATGGAACTTGGACAGATGCTTGGGCTTACTACTTCGGTGGTTCTTATGCCGTAAGTGATGACCAACGATTTGAGTTGTATGCAGTTGGTGCTCCACAACGACATGGACAAAATCTATATAAACAGAATATTGCTACTTACTCACAAGAGTTGGCTGGTGATATTGATGGGTATAATGATTCAGCTTATGTTGCTGGGGAGAAGTTCGAACATGAACCAGGTAGGTTGTTCAATCAAAATGTTGCACCCGTTGACGCTTCATACAAAGGCCAGCAGTATTGGTATATGTATGGTGCTCGCACTACAGATAGGTATGGTTCTGATTTCTTGAATGAAAGAGAGAACTTTTTCCATAAACCATTAGTTAACCTAAACCATTTCTTAACTATAAATGATAAGGCTCGTTTGAGTACTGTTGCTTATTGGAGTGGTGGTTCAGGTGGTGGAACTGGAACTTATGGTAGTGTATCAAGACAACCCGCAGTTGAAGGAAGTGCTTGGTATGCAAGTTCTCCTTGGACTTGGGATTGGAACGCTGAGATAGCTCAGAACTCTGCTAATGTAGATTCTTCTTTCTCTGATACTGAAAACCGCTCAACAGGTATTCTTCGTAATTCAATCAATCGTCAAAACACTTATGGTTTGATTTCTAAATTAAACTATGATGTATCAGATGAACTTGAAGTTCAAGTTGGTATTGATTGGAGAACTGCTGGAATAGAACACGCACGTGAAGTTCGTGATTTATTAGGTGGTGATTACTATGTTGATTTTGCTGACAAAAACGCGGCCGATGGTAAAGTTGTTAAGTTAGGTGATGAAATTGCCTATCATACCGAAACTACTGTTGATTGGTTAGGTGGATTTTTACAAGGTAAATATTCTACTGGCAAATTCAACCTTTATGGTATGGGTGGAGTATCTATGATTGATTACTCTTTTCATGACCATTTCGCTGTTGATGCCGATGTTGTTGAGGCTGATGCTATCACAACTTTCCAAGTGAAAGGTGGTGGTGTTTATAACCTTGATGATAGAATGTCTGCATTTGTTAATGGTGGGTATGTACAGAAACCGCCTATCTTAGACAATGTAATTGATAACTACGGTACAGTTGCTACTAACCCAGTCAATGAGAAATTTACAAGTTTCGAAATTGGCGGAAAGTATGCAAGTGGTAATGTTGATCTTAAATTGAGTTCATATAATACTCAATGGAAAGATAGAAACCTTACCAAATCTGTTGAAACAGGTGCTGGTGATTCAGGTGATACGGATATCATTTATCTTACAGGTGTAAATCAAAGTCATACTGGTTTTGAAGTAGAGTCTAAAATTGCTCTTCACGAAATGGTTGACCTGAATTTAGTATTCAGTAAAGGTACTTGGCAGTTCGATGGTGATGCCAAAGGTGATTATCAAGAGATGGAGTATAATGACGATAACCAAGTTATCGGTCAAACTACAACTCAGTATGAGTACGCTCTTAATGGTCTAATGGTCGGTGACCAACCACAAACAGCTTATGTTGGTGGTTTAACACTTAAACCATTGGAAGGACTTAGCATACAGGGTTTGTATAAAATGTATGATGATAACTACGCTGATTGGTCTCCCGATTCTCGTGAGATTGATGGCGATGGTGCTGATGACGCTCAAGTTTGGAAAGCCCCAGGCTATTCAAAACTTGACTTACATATAGCATACAAACTACCACCAATTGGTGGTTACGATATGACACTTAGTGCTCATATCTTTAATGCTCTTGATGGTGTTTATGTTCAAGACGCAGTTGACAATAGTCAGTACAATGGGTATGGTGATAAACTTCACTTAGCTCATAACGCTGAAGTATTCTTGGGAACACCAAGATACTACAATGTAGGACTTGCTGTTAGTTTCTAAAATGGTAAAATTGGGGGATTGAAATATATCCCCCGTTTTATTAAAAAACCCTTGACTTGTATAGGGTTTTAGTTGTATATTAAGGTATCGGAAATGGGGATGTTATAATCTAAATGTATCAAAATATCTGGTGTGAAAAGAGAGGTGGTAATCAAGTTGAAGTTCATCTATGGGATGATGTCGCGGGTTATCAAAATTTTATATTTAAGAATTATGCTTACGTAAAAGACGG
>Ga0209709_10004508_pt1 | contig 11184 bp, 12 predicted proteins | sample ArcticOcean_MG_C_2_FD_187435 | JGI IMG/M metagenome (GOLD analysis project Ga0209709, IMG submission 187435) | Marine microbial communities from western Arctic Ocean - ArcticOcean_MG_CB4_136 (SPAdes) (version 2) | ecosystem: Environmental > Aquatic > Marine > Oceanic | place: Arctic Ocean... | reverse complement strand
CTGAATATTGGAGAATAGCTATCACATTCTTTCTCTTAGGTGTAGGAATGGGCTTGACTATGGCGCCTTCAACTACTTTGATTATGGAATCTATCCCTGAAAACAAAGCAGGCGTTGGAAGTGCAACTAATGATGCCAGTAGAGAAATTGGTGGAGCACTTGGTATTGCAATTGGAGGAAGTGTTCTTAATCAGGTTTACCAAAATAATTTAGTAATTCCAGGAGGTCTAGAGACTTATTCCGGAGTTGCAACGCAGTCATTCCCTGCAGCAATGCGTATAGGTGGTAATTTACTTGCAGAAGGCAATATACTTGGTGCTGAGCTCATTGAAAGTGCACGTTTAGCTTTCATGGAAGGTATGGTAGCTTCAGCAATGGTTTCTGCAGTAGTAGCTATTTTTAATGCAATTATGATTAAAAGATATATGCCTGGGAAAAATCCCTAGGTTTTTTTAAAATAAAAATGATGGTCCGTCCTCCCAGATTCGAACCGGGGACCTGTCGGTAACTGCGGCCTCCCGTACTAACGGGTTAAAGAGGGTAAGACCCCTACAGCCGACCGCTCTGACCAGGCTGAGCTAAGGACGGTATTCCTCGTATTTAGTGACCACTATTTGTTGCTTCTTCTTCTAAATCTCCGAAATCATTTGTTTTTAGTTCTAAATTGGCATATTTTTTCCCATACTCTAAAGCTTTAATGATAAATGCCAGACATAGAAGAATCATTATTGCTATTAAAACGTAGGAAGTATATTCCCAAAATTGTCCTTCTAGCATAAGTGGCATCGTTGCAAATCCATTCCATAAAGCATGCATTGTAAATCCAAATAGATATGCTAAAATTAAGTAATTGCGCAAGGGTTTTTGCATTTGATTTGAAAAAGCTACAGCAAAACCGATCGCAGCAGGCCCGACTGCATGCAAAACAGTAGAACCAATACCTCTTACAAAAGCGTTCAACGTCCATGCATCTGATCCATACCATATCAATATGAATAATTCGTATAGCATATTTTCAATAATTGCGAATCCCATACCACAGGCTACACCGTACAATACGCCTTCATACGGAGTTTTTAGTCTTTTTATTACAAATATCAATCCAATCGGTTTTAGAAGTTCCTCTACAAATGGCGCAATTACTGAAACTAGGACAAGTTCAGGAGTTCCGAAAGTACCATTTCCAAATAGTGCATTTTGATCTACATCAACAACACGCGCTCCCAAGTCATTTAGGAGACTAGATGGTAAAGTTGAAAACATTCCCCAGGCTAATGCAATTAATACTAATCTTTGAGGCTCAGGTGAAGTTATAGTCCTAGAATAGATGTAACTAACCCATATTAGTCCTGGAAATGAAAAAGCCACTAAGAAGGCGATTGGGAAAAGGTAGAGAAATGGCCCTCTTTCACCTAATACAGCAATCCCTAATGCTAAAGACAATAAGAATCCAAAAAATAGTATTCCGGAATTAGGTAATTGTAATTCTTGTTTTTTAAAAGATTTCCGTTTCCTTGTTGTAATTTTCTCGAATTTCTCTTCGTCACCTTTCCAATTTAAATCTTCCTTATTATTCGATTTATTATATTGTAGATATTCAGAAGAGTCCCCGTTTCTTTCTACTTGTCTAGTATATGGCTTACTATTAACTGAAACATATCTTATTGGTGCTGGTTTTCGTTGTAATATTGCTGCAGTAATCAGACCTCCAGCAATTATTAAAATAACTATTAATAATCCCAAAAATGGAATTTCAGGAAGAGTCATTGGCCTCCCATCATCCATGGAGATTGGGCCAACAATGTAGAGATATGCTAATTGTCCTCCCATAATTAGAAGCATATTTGCCATTATTAATCCATAAATTCGGAATATGGCTCTATATCTCATAAAAGTCGATGTAGTTCTAAGTTTAAGTTAGTTGCTTTATTGCCAAGATACATTTCTGTTTAGTAATTTCAGTAATAGCTTCAGAATCCCCTTTCCCATTATATCCCGCTGCACCAGGATGGCCCCCCGAGGAACCTCCGTTAATTTCAGTAATTTCTTCTAAAATAGTTGTTAAATTAAATCCTTTAGCAACGATTCGATTAGAGGCTCTAGTAGATAATCTCATTTCACCTTTCTTATTCTCAGAAGCTACTAATGAAATATCGGCACCTAGTACAATCATTAATCTTGCAGAACCTGATTCAAATGAATTAGCAATACTGTTGGCGATTATCCACTTTCCTTCCTGCATCCACTTCATTCGTTGAGCTGCCTTTAGGAATGTAGTCTTCTGAATTAGGGGTCTTTCGCTATCCAAAATATTGATTACATCTTGAGGGTCTGCACCGGCATTACATAGTTCACTTGCAATATTGAACGTCTCTCCATTAGCATGCCTAAATTGTCCAGTATCTGTGTAAATTCCACACATTAAAATGGTAGCATACTCCTTTGTAAGTTTTAATCCTAATTCACTAATAATTTCGAATACTATTTCAGCAGTACTAGTTTTTTGAGGTAGATGGATGATTTCGGTTCCTAATGGCCAATCTCCTATTTTGTCATGATGATCTATTACTATAATATTGTTCGTATCAGGTAGTGGACCACAATGTTCCGGGTTGGGACTGTCCAAAGCAATTACAGTACCATCCCACTTCTTAGGAGGAGTTTCCATTACTTTACTGTTAGATACACTCACTATTTTTTGTCCATGAGAACTAATCCCATCAGATGCGCAAATAGTTGAGTTTTCAAGAACGGAATTCAGCGCTATGGCTGATGATATTGCATCTACGTCTGCATGATGATGAACTAAAAGTAATAATTTGTCTTTTAAATTAGTTCTTATTTTATCATTTAGAAGGTTTGTCATTGTTTTCCTGAATACTTTGTAAAACGGGTTCTAGTTTAGTTTGCATTTCAGCAATTTCAACATTCATTTTTTCTATTTGATTCTTTAGGCTGTTATTACGAATTTCCATTCTTTCCTTTTCATCGCTTAAATCATCAACTAATGCGGGATTATCGTCAATTTTCTTCATTACTGATCCAATGGCTCTATAGAGTACTGCATCTTTTCCAACAGTCTTTATTTCTTCTAAAGTTCGTTCAGTCTCTCCAATAGTCATATCCATTTGTGAAACTTGTTGGGATAATGTCTGTACATGCTGTTGCATTTGCCTGAAATGATTTACTTGTTCTTGTATGTTTTCAGGTGTAATATCACTCATTTTTTATAACTCCTTCAGCACAATAAGCCCATCCTAAGAAAGAATTGAGAGCTGCTCTTAAACTAGTAAAATCTTCGGCCACTAAATCAATTTTCAATTTTTCACCAGCTGGAAATACGTTAACCACAACCCTTGGTAGACCTGCTTTTGCTTCATCTGTCAAAGCTTTCGCAATAGCTTTAGTATTTCTTCCTGTTTTGAGGCTCACTTGAGCTTTCATTAATCAGAAATTACGGTTTTCTTGGTAGATGGCCTGATTTTGTAAAAGATTTTTTCTCCACAAACTCGGCATGTAAGACCTAAAACTTCTAAATCCATATCCAGTTTTGTACCACATGAAGCACACTTGTAATTGACCATTTTTAGTCCTCCTTGGATGGATAATAAGCTCCACTAGCAAATTGGTATTCACAACTATTACATTTGAATATTCCTGTAGAAATACGCTTTACATTTACTTTAGAGCATGATGGACAATCATATTTTTGTCGTTGTTTTCTTTCTACAGCTCCAACCTTTCTACGGATAGAGACTCCATATCTTGGACCAAATCGACCCGTACTTCCAACTTTCTTTGTCCCCTGACTCATCCTTGAATACCTTTTAGAGCTTCACGTAAAACATTATCGCTAGCTCTGGCTGTTTTCACAGCTTCTTTTATTTCGTCATTGCCAAAAGCCCCATTCATTCCCTTTTGTGCAGCTCTTAAGTTTCCATTTTCATCGTGAGCTACTGTAAATCTTGCAGTCATTACACTTTCTTCCTCAGATGTTGGATCTAATATTACGGAATCTCCTAATTTTCCAAAAGTACATGATATTGGCCAACAGTTTACTGTTAATTTCACGTCTTTATCAGATACTCCGTGTTGTACATTTGGAATCATAGTGTTTGAAAGAGCTGCTGCTGCAGCTAAAGTACAACAATCGAATAGATTTCCGTTATTGTCCAAAATATGTAAGTCTATAAAGACGGTCCAAACTTTTTCACCTTCTTCTATACAAAGACTTTCAAAGTCAATCATACGTGATTCACGGATTCCTCTATCTACAACTCTAGATAATTCAATGGATTTTTCTCTTGGTGGACCAGGATCAAAGGATTGGTCTGCTAACGGCGCCAATTCAGTGGTGGTCATCATAGTTCCACTCTTAGGTGAATCACCATATGGCCTTCCAATTAACATTTTTATTCCACAAAGAACTTTAGTCTTACCAAGATGGACCATAGCTGAGCCTTCTGCGGTATTAATCATTCCAGTTTCGATTTTGACTTTTCTAAATTCATTAATTCCACGTCCGTCAGCTCTTTTACCTTCTTTAGCCAATGATTCCATGTGGCCTTTCATTAAATTTGAAACACTATCGCTACTCATGCTTTACCTCCGTGGCTGTTTTCTAAAGCAATTCTCATTTTCTTGTATAAATCCATACAACCATTGGTTGCTAACTCTAGGGCTAGTTCAAATTCTTCAGGTGTCAAGTGTCCATCAAGTTGTAATAGTACAACTTCTCCAGTACTTGGTATGATTGCCAAAGGTAAATCTGCTTGTCCGTAATTATCTTCTTCCTTATTTAAATCAAGAACTACCACGTCATTTACTTTTCCTGAAGCACAAGCTGGAATCATATCTCTCATTGGTATTCCTGCATCTGCTAATGCTACAGAAGCTGCAGTCATTGCAGCACATCTTGTTCCTGCATGAGCTTCTACAACTTGCATATCTACTCTAATTGAGGCCTTTGGAAATTCTTCGACCATTACCACTTTTTCAAAAGCTTGTGAAACGATATAGGAAATCTCACTTGATCTGCGATCCAGACCAGGTCTTTTTCTGTCATTTACACTAAAAGGTGCCATCGTGTATCTAGCTTGAACAATTGCCCTATCGGCCTTCTGTTTGTGCCTAGGATGACATTCCATAGGTCCAAAAACACCAGCGTAAACCTTGTTGTTCCCCCATTCAAGATAACAAGAACCGTCTGCATTGTCCAATACTCCTGCGACAATTTTGACTTCTCTTAACTCGTCAGGTTTTCGTCCATCCATTCGGATTCCGTTTTTTATCAATTCTATATCAGTTTGTCCAGCCATTTTATTTCTCCAATAATTTTTCTATTTTCTTTGTTAGTCCTTCAGAGGTCGCTTCTCTGTTAATAGTTTCAATTGCTTCTTGAGCAAGAGCTATATCTTCACCTTTTCCATCAATCCAGATGTAACCATTCTGTCCAATCTGTATTCTGGTACTTGTATTCTCTCGAATTAAGGAAATCATAGAACCTTGTTTTCCAATAACTCTAGGTACATTAGTTGGATTTACCTTAACTATAGTACCGGAATATAATTTTCTAGAATCATCCTTCTTTAAACTAATTTGATGAGATCCGGCAGCATCTACCATAAAAATTTCAGCCCAAATAGCATCTCCTATAGCTAAAAATCTTGCAGTATCTCCGAAAGGAACTTTCCAACTAGATTCACTATGATGTAATGTGGAATTGAATGAGGCGCCGATGTCCATACGCCATATGGAAGGTCCAGTTTCTACGCAAATTGCTATGATTTTATCTCCAACTTTTGGACTATATCTTCCAGCCATTGCGTTAACATTGATGTATCCAGATTTGTCGCTTGAATAACCTACGACCGACGAATGGATCCGTCCTTCACTTCTGAATATTCCTTTTCCAGGCTTACTCTTGGTTTCCATTAAGTCCCCAGGTAATACTAATTTTCTATTTGTTGTAACACTTGATTCTTCGCTCATTATGAATCTTCCTAATTTATTTTGAATACGTCCCTTTCCAAACTCGCCCCTATATGAAGATTTCTTCACTCTAAAGTATTTTGGTTTCAGCAGTTCCTTTAGTAACAGATCCCAATATATTTTCTAGCTTTACAAAAGAAGCTGCAGACATTTCTAACATGCCAATCCAGCTTCCATCAGTTTGATACTCTTCACTTTCAATACTTCCTAATCCTGCAATTTGACCATAACATTTTCCAACATGTATTGCTTGTATTTTAACAGCAACACGTATTTTCTCAAATGAAATAGGGATTAAGAATTTTATAGCTTTTATAATTTTTTCAACTTGTTTTTCTACAGTTTCCATTGGATCTATTGAGAATTTAGCTTCATCAATAGCATTTTCTATCCGTTGAGGTGGATGAGGGCCTCCTGTTTGAGGATTCATTCCATTTGCAACAATACTTGCGATAATCTGTTTTCTTTTCTGTTCAACCATCTCTTTTCTTTGTTGAGATGTTAGTTGAATCGTCCCTTCGTTTAAGATTTGTTTATAAATTTCTATTAAATCAGTTGTTTGAAATGTTTCATTAACCAAAGTGTCAGGAGCGCGTTCACCTTTTGCATTATCACTCCATATACCGTCTACAGCAATTGCATCTTCCCAGTCAATATCTTCTCCCTCACTGTAGTTCTGGGCTAATTTTGAATCAATTAATATTTCAAAACGGTTTCCGCTAGTTTCGTATCTGGCAGTAACTGCGTCTTCAATAGAAACCATTACTTGATTTTCTTTACAGCCTCGTCTATAGTTTTAGAGTCTAAATTATGAAAACCTTCCTTAGTATTAATTACGGCCACTTCAACGACATCAGCTTTCAAATTATTTTCATTTGCAGCTGCAAGTGCCTTCAAACCAAGATGAATAGCTTGCTTTTGAGACATATTGTCTTTGTATTCTTTTTCAAATACTTCCATAACTTCATTTCTTCCAGCTCCGATTCCACCAGCTTTGTAAGCCATTAAAGCTCCAGACGGATCAGTTTCATAGAGATGAGGTCCTGAGGTGTCAATTCCACCAATTAGCATTGCAGTACCGAAGGGTCTGACTCCTCCATACTGAGTATAACTCTGCTTAAAATCACAAATCTTTTTTACTAATGATTCTACAGCTAAGTCCTCACTATAGTTGAACGTATTAACCTGACATTCAGTACGGGCTCTATCGACCAATGCCCTTGCATCTGCAACGAGTCCTGATGTTGCACATCCAATATGTCCGTCAATTTTGAATATTTTTTCAATACTCTCTGGTTCAATTAATTTTGAACTTAGTCTCTTATCTACTATCAAAACCACACCATCTTTGAATTTAACTCCAACGGTGGTCGTTCCTCTTTTTACGGCTTCTCTAGCATACTCGACTTGGAATAATCTTCCATCTGGCGAGAATACGGTGATAGCTCGGTCATAGGCCATGTGTCCTGCTTGCATAAATTTACCTTTCTGCCACGGTCTCGGTTGGTAAAAAAGGGTATCGGTAGATGGCGTAATTATTAAACGTCCAGTATTTGGCATGCTGTGCGTAAGGTCATAATAATTGCATTTTTGATGTTCATGCCAGGCTGTTTGGACACTACTCCCGAAGGTTTAGCTGGAATTGAAATTTTAGCGCCATCGGAGGTCGTTGAAGGCGATATGGCTGAAATCCAGGCTCAAGGAACCAAACCGAGCGGTGCTAAATATCTGTGGGATTTTGGAGATGATACTGGAAGTTCAGGCGAGAAAGTAAAACATATTTATTTGGAAGAAGGTGAATATATGATTACTTTGACTGTGGTAGATGAAGAGGGTAGAATAGGTAATTCTAAAACATCAATCCTAATTTTGCATCGTAACGAACAACCCGTTGCTAGTCTTGATGCTACTTATGGAGGTCAAGGCCAAACTATCAAGGTAAACAGTATTGCTTTTTTCGATGGTGGTGCTTCTAGTGATCCTGATGGCGATGTATTGTCTTTTGAATGGGGTTTTGGCGATGGTTCTTATGGGGACGTTATGAGGCCAAATCATGAATACACATCCGTTGGAAACTATACTGTAACTTTAACAGTAAGTGATAATGGAAATATGACCAGTACTTCCGAAACTTGGGTTTTAGTTCAGATGAGGACTTACGTTGTGGAATTTGTCGAAAAGACTATAGTTGTTCCTGCACTTGCTGGTTACACTGCCGAAGGGGCTAGTACTATCCAAGCACATAATTATCCTTACAATGTAACTGCAGTAAATTATGATTTTGAATGGTCTGAAGATGAAGTTTCTGATTCTCCAGATAATCCCATTGTAGGCACTTTGTTTCCAGATGACTTTTCATTATCAGTTGCAACAAATTATGTAGTCAATTCAACTGAAAATAGTACCTCAGGAAACATTGAATTTAATTTTGCCGTTTTAGATTCTATTCCGAATGATTTAATTTTGTCTTTAGGTTCAGTTACAGAGGTAAATCAATATTTATTTACGAATGGATATACTAGTGCTAAAGGTCAAGGAGAATGGGATACCGTTATTACTTGTAATGAAGCAGGTTCAATAACTGATTTAGGTCTTGGTACCTTTCTGGATGCTGACGATGGTAATGATTGGGTTTTATTTGTAGAATATGTCTACTATACTAGTATAATAACTGAAACTTAATTTTTTCCCTTATTCTAGTAAATCCAATTGGGTTGCAAAATAAGTTATTGTCTTGTCTGGGGCTGTATATTCTTTTCCACCTTTTTCTTTTGCAATTTCTAAGTAAGCATATGCACTTTGGACTGCTCCTATGATATTTTCGGGATTTCTTTTCAATGCAAGGTGGTAACTGCATATCGCAAGATTGTGCCAGGCCCTTGGTTCATCTGGGTCAATTTCGGTTGCTCTTTTGTAGTGTTCTGCAGCTCTTTCTAATCGTTTTTCAATCCAAGCTGCGTTACCTAATCTTAGGTAATTCTTAACATCCGTTTTTACAATTTCGGAGGCAAATTCTTTGTATTCACCACCCTCTGAAGAATATGTTCTTTGGTTATAATTATTCTCATATGTATTAGACTTTGTAACTGTTTGTTCATAAGAGGTATTTTCGGATCGATAACTGGTTTTTTCAGGTTCATAATTACTATTTTCATTACGGTCTAATATTCCGGTTGTATCGGGTATTGGTTCATCAAACATACCGGCTCCAAACATTGGTTCATATTCTTCTTCAGGAGTTGACGTTTCATTAATATTATCTGAAGAAAGATTGGGGGTATTTTCAATATTTATCTCCATTTGTGGTTGATTGATTGGTTCAGTGTTTGCTTTTATTTCGAAACCATATATTTTGTTTGAAGAAGTACCTGCTATAATAAAATCCACACGTTTTGAAACGCATACGCAAGTTACCTCGCCTTCAGTATCAATTTTTTCTAAAAGTTCACCCGAATCAGATAGGTGGTAAATGTGGTTGTCATGGGAACCTGCAATTATTCCTCTATTTTCTAGGGAATTAACTGCTCGGACGTATCCTCCAGTCTTATAATTCCATAAATCATTGCCTGCCGCATCCAATCCATGGATTTTTTCATCCCAACCACCGACAAAAATGTTGTTACCGTCTTTGTCTACAGATACGTCCCATAGAGAATCACTTCTTTGCTTTTTCCACTTCAGGTTTCCTTCAATGTCTAAACAGTACAGGTGTTCATCTCCACATCCAACAATAGTATTTCCATTTCTAGAGATGCCAGTTCCAACCATTGCTCTGTTTGTAGAATATTCCCAAACTTTCAACCCACCTTCAGTATATAGTGTGATTGAATCTCCAGTACCTATGGCAATAAATTGTCCGTTAGGGTCTACAGACAGAGACCAAATAGATTTTCCTATTGTTTGTTCCCATTCTATATTTCCCTGATAATTGAACATCCTTAGTTTACAATCTTTCCCCCCACAAATGACTTTAGTTCCTACAATGGCTAGTCCATGTATTCCTTCATCAATGAGTTTTTCCCATAAAATATTTCCCGCTTTGTCCACAAGAGTTAGATTTCCATTTCGATCCCCTACTGCTATTTTAGACCCATCTTCCGAACAGGCAAGGCATATTACTGGTCCTGAAATATTCAGGTCAAAAACAGGTACGTGTGTCATGACTATAATCGTGTTGAGTCGGCCTGTTATTTATTTGTTGTTCTAGGTTTTTTTTAACAAATAAATTTATATAAAGAGCGATTCTGGTAACATTGATGGCTGTGAACGCTAACTAGATGAAATTTTCTAGAATGGCAGTACACAAGTCACTCGCAAATTGGTGTAAAAAATGTTAAACAACCGCGTTACATTCGCGTCCGCTATAGGATTGGCCGTATTGGCTTTATTTATGTTAAATGGTGCTGAAGCAGCTACATTAAATGAGCCGGTAATAATTCCAGATGATCTTCGTGTAAACGGGACTGAGGAAATGAATTTCCAGATTACGTTTGATGATGGCGGTGCAGTTATCAGTGATGTAGTAATTAGTGTTTATTTTGATGGTACTAGTTCAACTTATGACTTAACTTGTCAAGATTGTGTTGGCGGTGATCCTGATGGAACTTATATGCTTGTTGGGACCCTTCCTGCAGCTTCGGCACTCGTGTCTAGTGTTGGTAGTGAAAAAATAGAATATGGCTTCCATGCCGTGATGACTGGTGGAGATGATGTATATTGGCCCGCACAGGATGCCACCTGTACACCAGGCATTGATACAAATTGTGATGTAAGAGTTAACACATTACCAGTTCTTACAGATGATGCTGTAGTCTCTGGTAGTAATATGCCTGAATCAACACGTACATTGACTGTCACTTATACTGATGTAGATGCTCATGCAGGTACTGTTAGCGCTACAGTATGTGATGCTTCTGATGTTTGTGAACCTGAGTTATCTTTAACAAAACAATCTGGAGATGAAGCAACTGGTGCAGTTTACGGCATTGATTTTACTACAGATCTAGGGGGCACACTTACGGCTACAATTGCAGCTACGGATTCATACGATGACGCTGCCGATGATAGGACTGCGTCATTTTCTGTTGATACAGAGACACCATGGCTAAAGAATCCAAGTGTTTCTTCAACAAGTGCTGGTGAAGCTGACGAAATTACTTTCTCAGTAGTTTATTGTGTATTTGATGCAGTTGG
>Ga0209709_10004507_pt1 | contig 11184 bp, 12 predicted proteins | sample ArcticOcean_MG_C_2_FD_187435 | JGI IMG/M metagenome (GOLD analysis project Ga0209709, IMG submission 187435) | Marine microbial communities from western Arctic Ocean - ArcticOcean_MG_CB4_136 (SPAdes) (version 2) | ecosystem: Environmental > Aquatic > Marine > Oceanic | place: Arctic Ocean... | reverse complement strand
TTATCTGCAGCATTAATGTTAACACCACTTTTTTCGTATGTAAATTTTTGTTTTTTCATTAGTATTAAATATGCAAATTAATAAAAAATTAAATAATTTTAATAAACTGTATATATTTTTTTTTTCATCCATTCTATTTATTAATATAATTTTCTTAACACCTCTAAATGCCAATTTATTTAAAATTATAGATCTTGAGATTTCAGAGCCTTTTGAACTAAATTTTAATAAGGAAAGAGTTATAGACAAAGGTTTTAGGAAAGCATTTGAAGAAATGATCTCAAGAATTGCAACTTCAGATGATAAAATAAAAATTAAAGATACAAGCTTAATGGAAATTAAAAATTTAATTGATAGTTTTAATATGAGTAATGAAAGATTTATTAACGAAACATACTTAGTTAATTTTGACGTTAATTTTAATAAAAAAAATACTTTATTTTTTTTTAATAAAAAGAATATTTTTCCTTCAATCCCTATAAAAAAAAATTTGATTTTAATACCGGTTTTGGTGGATTTACAACATGATAATATTTTTTTGTTTCATAATAATATTTTTTATAAAAGCTGGAATAAGAAAAATGAAAGAGTTAATTTATTAAATTACCTATTACCAACCGAAGATATAGAGGATTTAAATTTAATTTCACTTAATAGCAAATCTATTGAAGATTATGATTTTAAAAAAATTATTAAAAAATATGATATGGAAGATTATATAATTGTAATTATTTATAAAAATGGAAAAAAATTACAAATTTTATCAAAAATAAATTTAAAGCAATCTTTTAAGATAAATAATAAAAAATTTACTAATATTAATTTATCAAATGAAAAAGATTTTCTTTTTGTAATAAAAGAAATGAAAATAATTTATGAGGATTATTGGAAAAAAATTAATCAAATAAATACATCAATTAAACTACCATTGACAGTTTCGATAAAAGCTAACCGGCATGATAAAATTAAGATTTTAGAAGATATTTTAACAAAGCTTGACTTGGTCAATAGTTACAAAGTTGTAAAATTTGATAATCAAAATGTTTATATAAGAATTATTTATAATGGGCCACCCAACAAATTTATTAATGAAATGAAATATGAAAATATTATAATTAATACTGAAAAATCAATTTGGAAAATTAAATGAAAGACTTAAATCAACTTTTATTAAATTTTGATTATAAGAAAAATTTTAGAGATAATGATTTTTATGTAAGTCAAAGTAATTATTACGCATTTAATATTATTAATAGTTGGCCCAAATGGGAAAAAAATTTTTTAAATATTTGTGGCGATAAGTACTCAGGGAAATCACATTTAATAAATATTTTTATTAAAAAATTTAAAGGAGTAGTAATTGATGCTAATTTTTTTGAAAATAGCCATTTAAAAAAAATAAAATCATTTGAAAATATAATACTTGAAAATTTTACTGAAAAAGTGGATGAAAGATTAATTTATTCTTTATTTAATATTATTGATCAAGATAATAAATACTTAATTATCAATTCATTAATACCTATTGAAAAGTTAGATTTTAAGTTAATTGATTTGAAATCAAGAACAAAAAATTGCTTAATTGCTCATATCGAAAAACCAGACGATGAGTTAATGTTTGCTCTTATTCTAAAAAACTTATCAGATAGACAAATTGTAATTGATAAAAAATTGATAGATTATATTATTAAAAGAATAGATAGATCATATGGAAAAAAATTTGAATTCATATATAAAATTGACAACGTTAGTTTAAAAAAAAAAAAATCAATAGACTTTAAAATTATTAAAGAAGTACTAGGGGATTAATTGAACAAATATAGAACTCATAATTGTAATCAACTTAATAAGGATAACAAAGGTGAGAATATTATCTTATCTGGGTGGATAAATAAAAAAAGAGATCATGGTAACCTTTTATTTATTGATCTTAGAGATAATTACGGCTTAACACAGTGCATTATTGATAAGAGTAACCCTAATTTTAAAGAATTAGAAAAAATCCAACTTGAAAGTGTCATTAAAATTATTGGAAATGTAATTGTGAGAAGTAAAGAAACAATTAATACTGATCTTGGCACTGGCGAAATTGAGATAAACATTAGTTCATTTGAAATACTCGGAAGCTGTAGAGAACTTCCTATGCCAGTTTTTAGTGATCAAGAATACTCAGAGGAAATTAGGCTTAAATATAGATTCTTAGATTTAAGAAGAAAAAAAATTCATGAAAATATAATATTAAGATCTAAAGTTATTTCTTTTATAAGAAGTGAAATGTCACAATTGGGTTTTTTAGAATTTCAAACTCCAATTTTAACCTCTTCAAGTCCAGAAGGCGCAAGAGATTTTTTAGTTCCAAGCAGATTAAATCCTGGAAAATTTTATGCATTACCACAAGCACCTCAGCAATTTAAACAACTAATTATGATTTCAGGATTTGATAAATATTTTCAAATTGCCCCATGTTTTAGAGATGAAGATGCAAGAGCAGACAGAAGTCCAGGTGAATTTTATCAACTGGATATAGAAATGTCTTTTGTTGAGCAAGAAAATATTTTTGAGGTTGTTGAAAAATTAATGATAAATATTTTTAAAGAATTTTCATCAAAAGACTTGTTGTATAAAAAATTTCCAAGAATTCCTTATGAAGTAGCTATGCTTAAATATGGTTCAGACAAACCAGATTTAAGAAACCCTTTATTAATCTATGATTTAACAAATATTTTTACACGAGAAGATGTTTCGTTTGATATTTTTAAGAAACTTGTAAAATCAGGCTGTAAGGTTAGGTGCATTGTAACAAAAAATACCAAAGATAAACCAAGAAGCTTTTTTGACAACATAGATAAATGGGCAAAAGAACAGGGTGCATCAGGTTTAGCATACCTTACAGTCGAAAAAGATAAGCAATTCTCAGCTAAGGGACCCGTAGGAAAATTTTTTTCAGAAGATTCTTTAAAAGAGATAATGAAGATTACTTCAGCTGATGAAGGAGACAGTATCTTTTTTGCTTGTGGAAAAAAGGATGACGTGCAAAAAATTTCGTCTCAAGCGAGAGAAAAAATTGCTAATGATTTAAATTTAATTGATGAAACTAAATTTGCGTTTTGCTGGATAGTTGACTATCCAATGTTTGAATTAGATGAAGTAACAAATAAAATTAAGTTTAGCCACAACCCCTTTTCAATGCCTCAAGGAAATATTAAAGATATTGATTTTAAAAAACCTTTGGATATTAAAGCTTACCAATATGACATTGTGTGCAATGGTATTGAATTATCTTCTGGGGCTATAAGAAATCACATACCAGAGTTAATGTATAAACTTTTTTCAATTGCAGGTTATGATAAAAAACAAGTAGATGAAAAATTTACTGGAATGATTAATGCATTAAGTTATGGCGCACCACCGCACGGAGGTATCGCACCTGGATTAGATAGAATTGTAATGCTATTAGCTAATGAAAAAAATATAAGAGAAGTAACAATGTTCCCGATGAATCAAAATGCCCAAGATTTAATGATGAATGCTCCATCAAATGTTTCAGATGATCAGCTTAAAGAACTAGGTTTAACCGTGAAAAATAAAAAATAAGTTTATTTTTTTCCTTTTAAATTGATTTTTATATCAGATAAATCAATTAGATTTTTTTTATAGTTATTTCTAACAAAACCTTTACTGGTTATATCCTTTACAAGTTTTAAAAATTGATTTTGGTCATCAGAATTTTCATCATCATTATTAACTTTATCAGATTCACCTATTGATGGTGTATGTGCCAAATCTTCTCTATTTTGATAAGAGATAGCTAATTCTCTAAAAATATAGTCAAGTATTGATGAGGCACTTAGAATTCTATCATTACCATAAACTTTTCCTGATGGTTCAAATTTAGTGTCTACATAAGCATTTATAAATTCATCAAGTGGAACCCCATATTGCAGCCCAAGAGATATTGCTATTGCAAAATTATTCATTAATGCTTTAACTAACTCACCTTCTTTACTTGTATCAATAAAAATTTCACCTATCTTTCCATCTTCATATTCACCTGTGTGAAGATAAACTTTATGATCACCAATAGTAGCTTTTTGAATATATCCTTTTCTTCTATCTGGCATACCAAATCTTTTACTCACTCCTTCATTTATTTTTTTAACAAAAGCAGCATTAGCGTCACCTGGAATTATTTTAGGTTGTGTTTTTTCTGCAATTATATCTAATTTTTTTGTCTCTATTATTTTATTTTTAGAGTCTAGGCTTTTTGTTTTTCTATTATCAAGTTTAACATCTAATACTTCAAATTTACCATCATCTCTTTTTTCTAGGTTTAATAATTCAGTTTCATTGATATCATCTAAAAAATGAGTAACTTTAAAGCTGCATGTATAATAGGTTTCTACTAAATATTTTGCCATTTATCCTTTAATTAAAAATTATTTTAAGTCTTGAGACAATTAATTTATATACAAATTCATACTTTAGTCTAATTTAATTTATACAATTTTGAATTGAAATAAATACTAAAATTAAATGTTGACAATATTAAATAAAATTTTTACTTGGTGGAATCAAGACACCATCGGAACAAAAATTTTTACGATTTTTTATGGAAAATTTATAGGTAGTGATGATTTCGGAAACAAATATTATAAAAGCAAATCTGGCAAGCGTTGGGTAATATATAAAGGTGAAATTGATGCATCAAAAATACCTAATGAATGGTATTCTTGGATTCATTTTATAAAAAATAAAATTGAAAATTCTCACGAAATAAAAAAATATCATTGGCAAAAACCACACCAATCGAATCAAACAGGGACTAGTAATTCTTATCACCCAAATAAAAATAATAATGAAATTGATAAAAAATATAAAAGCTGGAATAGTTAATTTTTTAAATTTCTTAATCATATCAATTTTAATAAGTTGTAATTCAATAGCAATTTCTCAAAAAGATTCTCAATCTTTATTAGGTAATTTTATAGAAATTAAAGTTTTGGATAAAGTAAGCTCTAAGAATCGTGTTCTTACAATTAAAATTGGTGAAGAAAAAAGATTTAAAAATATTTTAATAAAACCATTAAAATGCAAAAATTCTGAATTTGATGATAATCCTGAAATTACCGCATATCTTCAAGTTAAAGATTTAACCAATAAAAATAACAATGAAGTCTTTGTATTTAATGGCTGGACCTTTTCGTCTAGTCCTTCTATTAGACCCTTTGATCATCCAGTTTATGATATTTGGTTAACTAAATGTTATTATTAGATAATTTTCTCTTTATCTAGCCATCCTACATTAAAATCAGAATTAAGAAATTTTTTGTGTCTTAGTAAAGCTTTGTGAAGTGGTATGGTAGTCGTTATGCCTTCTATTACAAATTCGTCTAATGAACGATTCATTCTTTGTATTGCTTCAGTTCTATTTCTACCATGACAAATTAGTTTACAAATCATACTGTCGTAATAAGGTGTTACTTTGTAACCTTGAAATATTGCCCCGTCGACTCTAGTTCTAAAACCTGAAGGTTGATGACACATGCCAATAGTGCCAGGAGATGGTTGAAAATTTTTACTTGCATCTTCAGCGTTAATTCTACATTCAATTGCATGTCCTCTTGGACTTATATCGCTCTGTTTTAAAGCTGTATCACCAGTAAATGCTATAGAAATTTGTTCTTTAATAATATCTATTCCAGTAATCATTTCAGTGACTGGATGTTCAACCTGCACTCTCGTATTCATTTCAAGAAAATAGAATTTTCCATCTTCATAAATAAATTCAACAGTTCCTGCTCCTTCATACCCAATTTTGCTTACCATATTTACAGTTCTCTCAAAAAGATCATTTCTAATTTCATCAGTTAAAACTGGACTAGGTGTCTCCTCTATTAATTTTTGATGTCTTCTTTGAACCGAACAATCTCTTTCATGCAAATGAACAGTTCGATTTTTACCAGACAATACTTGAACTTCTATGTGTCTTGGGTTTTGAAAAAATTTTTCAATATAAACCTCATCATTTCCAAAATATTTTTGAGCTTCAGATTTTGCAGCAGAGAATAATTTTTCAAATTCCTCTTCTTTATGAACAATTTTCATTCCTTTGCCTCCTCCTCCTCCAGAAGCTTTAATTAAAACTGGAAAACCTATTTTTTTACAAAGTTCTTTTGCTTGTTTTATATCTACAACACCACCTTCAGAACCTTCAATAACAGGCAACCCATGTTCTTTAGCAACTTTCTTTGCTTGAATCTTATCACCCATCATGCTTATTAATTTTGATGAAGCTCCAATAAATTTAATTTTATTTTCCTCAAGAACTTTTGCAAAATTAGCATTTTCTGATAAAAAACCATAACCAGGATGGACAGCATCTGCCTTTGTAAGTTCAATAGCAGACATTAAAGCTGGAACATTCAAATAACTATTAGCAGGTTGATGAGATCCAATACACACACTTTCATCTGCCATTCTTACGTGCATACTTTCTCTATCAACATCAGAATGGACAGCTACAGTTGCTATACCCCATTCTTTACAAGCACGAATAATTCTAACTGCAATTTCTCCACGGTTTGCAATTAGTATTTTTTTAAACATTAATCTAAGATAATAATAGTTTGACCAAACTCAACTGGCTGACCATCTTTAATGCAAATTTCTCTAACCACTCCATCTGCTGTTGAAGGTACATGATTCATTGTCTTCATAGCTTCTACAATCATTATAGTATCACCTTTTTTTATTTGTTTCCCGATTTCTATAAAGTTTTTAGCTCCTGGTTCAGGAGCATGGTAAGCTGTACCAATAATTGGTGAAGCTATTTTTATTCCAGAGGGATTTTTATCTTCTAAGGTTTTTACATCTAAATTTTTTTCTAATTTTTTTGACGAACTATTAGAGGATGTATGTTGCCACTTAGAAACTTTTATTTTAAGATCTTTATCTGCATACTCAAGTTCAGATAATCCTAGTTCATCTAAATAGTTAGTTAATTCTTTGATTTTATCTTTATCTATTTTCATCTTTTAAAAGGTTTTGCATTGAAATTATGGCCAAAATATAACCATTGTCACCTAAACCAAAAATACCACCACTCACAACATCACTTATTAATGATTTTTTCCTAAATTCTTCTCTTTTATATATATTGGATATATGAAGTTCAATAATTGGTTTTTTAAAAATATCTAATGCATCTCTAATTGCCACAGAAGTATGAGTAAAGCCTGCTGCATTAATAATAATTCCATCAAACTTACTTTTAGCTTCTTGAATAAGAGTAACTATCTCTCCTTCAATATTTGACTGAGTAAATTCTAAATTTATTTCTAATTCTTTTGCTTTTTCTAAACAATTTTTCTTTAATTGATCAAAGGTTATTGATCCATATTGTGATTGTTCTCTTTCACCTAATAGATTAAGATTTGGCCCATTAATTAATAAAATTTTATTATTCATTCAATATTTATATAGTATGAAAAAAGTAAACAAAATAAAAATTAAGTTAAATGGTAAAATATCTATAATGCCTAATAATTTAACTATATTAGGTTATATTAAAAAATTAAAGATCCCTCTAAATAAAGTAGCAATTGAATTAAACCATGAAATAATAGATAAAAATAAACTTGATAAAATTAAAATTAAAAAAGACGATAAAATTGAAATTGTTCATTTTATTGGGGGAGGTTAGAAGTTGAAAGTTGATAATTTTATAGTAGCAAAAAAAAATTTTAAATCACGATTAATTGTTGGTACTGGAAAGTACAAAACCATGTTTGAATGCGCAAAAGCAATTAAAATTTCAGGTGCTGATATAGTCACAGTTGCAGTTAGGAGAGTAAATATAGCAGATAAAAAAAAACCATTATTAATGGATTATATAGATCCAAAAAAAATAACTTATTTACCGAATACTGCCGGATGTTTTAATTCAGCAGAAGCTTTAAGAACATTAAGACTTGCACGAGAAATTGGTGGATGGAAATTAGTGAAGTTAGAAGTTTTAGGGGATAAAAAAAATTTATTTCCTGATATTATAGAAACACTAAAATCAACTGAGATTTTAAGCAAAGAAGGTTTTAAAGTAATGGTTTATTGTACAGATGATCCTTTGATGGCAAAAAGATTAGAAGATGTTGGTGCTTGTGCAATTATGCCGTTAGCGGCTCCAATAGGTTCGGGACTAGGAATTCAAAATCAAACTAATATAAAAATAATTAGAAACCAAACAAAACTTCCATTAATTATTGATGCAGGTTTAGGTCAAGCATCTGATGCTGTTATCGCTATGGAGTTAGGTTGTGATGGGGTTTTGGTTAATACAGCGATAGCGAAAGCTTCAAAACCATTTGAAATGGCAAGAGCAATGAAAAATGCAGTTATCGCTGGAAGATGTTCTTATCTTTCAGGGAGAATTTTAAAAGCAGATTATGCTAGACCTTCTTCACCTTTGAAGGGGTTGATATAGAAGGGGTCGATATAGTTTTTTTAAAATATTTTTTTTTAAAGAATTTTTTTTTTTTAAAACCATTTTTTTTATAGCTACTTTTGTTAATTGTGTCTTTTACATCATTGTTGTTAACATCTTTTTTAATTTCTTCTAAATTTTTTAGCTTAGTAATAGTTTCAATTTTTTCTATAGTCTTTTTAGATTTATTTTGAAGATTAATAATATACTCAGGTATAACCAGAGAATTATCAGAAATAATATCAATTTTTATTTTATTTTTATTTTCAAAATATTTTAAATCTTCAATGAAGTTTTCTTTCATAAAATTGGATATTTTTTCACAAATTTTAAGCTCTACAAACTTAGCTTTATTTAAAACTGACTTAACTTCAATTAATTTTAGAACCTTTAAAGCAAAAGATTCATCAGTTAAAACAACTTGCCACTTAATAGGACTTTCTCTGAGTCTTTGCCTTGACATTTCTAGTAGACCAAAATTACTAATTTTACCTATTTGAATTCTGGCTCTATCTGTTCTGCATTTTTCTTTTAATTTTCTCTCAACCAATCTTCTATTTCCATAGCTCAGCATATCAATGAAGTCTATTATTATTAGTCCTGACAAATCTCTAATTTTAATTTGTCTCGATATTTCGTCGGCAGCCTCAAGATTTGTGTCTAGAGCTGTACTTTCAATATTTTTTTGTTTAATAGATTTTCCTGAGTTGATATCTATAGAAACTAAAGCTTCAGTTGGATTAATTACTAAATAACCTCCAGAATTTAACTTAATTTGAGTTTCAAATATATCATTAAGTTTTGTTTCAATATTTTCTTTAAAAAAAAGGGGAATTTTGTCTCGATATTTTTTTATTTTTTTTACGTGGCCTGGCATTATCATTTTCATAAAACTTTGAGCTTTTTTATAACCTTCATTGCCTTCAATAATTATACTTTTTGTTTCTTCGTCATACATATCTCTTAAAGTTCTTTTAATTATTTCACTTTCTTGATGAATAAGAGAGGGAGCTATAGAATTCATTGCAGTTTCTTTAATTGAATTCCAAATTTTAATTAAGTTTTGTAAATCATGATCAATTTCATTTTTAGTTTTGTTTGACCCTGCAGTTCTAACAATTAATCCCATTTCTTTTGGAATTTGGATTTCATTTAATATTTTTCTAATTTTTTTTCTTTCACCTGGATTAAATATTTTACGAGATATTCCACCACCCTTAGGAGTATTAGGCATTAAAACAATATATTTTCCAGCTATAGAAATAAATGTACTTAGAGCTGCGCCCTTTAAGCCTCTTTCATCTTTTAGAACTTGAATAAGAATTACCTGGTTTGGCTTGATTACTTCTTGGATTTTATATCTTTTAGAATGATATCTAACGGCTGGTTTTTTAACTTCATCATTTGAAACGAGATCTAGATTTTTTTCAACAGGATCATTGGCCTCAATGTTACCTTCATTTAAATTCTTTTCTTCTATTATTTCACTTTCTTTTAATAATTTTTCTCTGGTAATTTTTTCCTCTTCTTTAATTTTATCTAAATCACTTTGAGGTATTTGATAGTAGTCAGATTGAATATCATTAAAAGATAAAAAACCATGTCTATCTCTTCCAAAAGAAATAAAGGCTGCTTGTAATGAAGGCTCTACACGACTTACTTTGCCTAAGTAGATATTATTTTTTATAAGAGTATTCTTTATACCTTCGTATTCGTAGTCTTCAATGTTTTCATCAGATTTAAGTACAACTCTAGTTTCATTTGGATGCGATGCATCAATGTATAAATTTTTTTCCATATGATTTTTATTAATTGTTTCATTTAAATATTTAAATTTTATTGCTTTTATGCCTTAACATTAACAAATTCACATATTAAATAATACTAAAATGAACAAATTTATAAAAAATTTTTTTACATTGTTAATAAGTGGATCTTTATTAACAGGAATAGGGATCCTTGCAGTTTTATGGGCATTTTCGAATAATTTACCAGATTATAAATTTTTAAAAAATTATAAACCACCAGTATCAAGTAAAGTTTATTCTGGTGAAGGAAAATTAGTAAGTGATTTTTCCACTGAAAAAAGAATATTTGTTCCCTTTAAGGCTATTCCCAAAAAAGTAATCTATGCATTTCTTTCAGCGGAGGATAAAAGTTTTTTTATACATCCAGGAGTTGATGCAAAAGGAGTTTTGAGAGCAGTCATTAATAATTTTTATAATATTATGTCATCAAGAAGACTTGAAGGAGCATCAACTATAACTCAACAGGTCGCAAAAAATTTTTTATTATCTAATGAAGTTAGTATTAATAGAAAAATAAAAGAAGCAATTTTAGCATTTAGAATTGAAAGAGCTCTATCAAAAGAGAGAATTATAGAGCTATATCTTAATCAAATTTACCTGGGAGAAGGTACCTACGGAGTTGCATCTGCTAGTTTAGAGTATTTTAATAAGTCTATTAATGATTTAAATTACGAAGAGGCAGCTTTACTGGCGGCATTACCAAAAGCACCTAGCAAATACAACCCATATAAAAATAAAAAACTTGCAAAGTTTAGAAGAGATTTGGTTTTAAAAAATTTATTAGATAATGATTATATTAATAAGAGGTCTTACAATAAGTTTGTAAAGAATGAAATTCTTTTAAAAAAAAGAAAAAAAATATTTTTAGAAGATACAAGATATTATGTGGAAGATATA
>Ga0209709_10004506_pt1 | contig 11187 bp, 10 predicted proteins | sample ArcticOcean_MG_C_2_FD_187435 | JGI IMG/M metagenome (GOLD analysis project Ga0209709, IMG submission 187435) | Marine microbial communities from western Arctic Ocean - ArcticOcean_MG_CB4_136 (SPAdes) (version 2) | ecosystem: Environmental > Aquatic > Marine > Oceanic | place: Arctic Ocean... | reverse complement strand
AAACCGTGGCCCGATCGCGGGCTTGAAGATCGTCGGCGTCATACATGTGCGGGTGACTCTAGGCGGATGATCTAGGGCTGGGCCACCGTAAGACATCGCTCCCAGATCGACGTGCGGTAAGAATTGTCGGGCTTAGATTACCGCCTTAAGCTCGGCCGGAATGACGCAGACTCTGCTGGCCCCAGTCATCCGTTCGATGCTCGACACGAACGACACGCAGTTTTTCCAGAACCGCGACGACATGCTTGAGCAACTGGAGATTATCGAGAGTCTCCTCGATGAAGCCGAGGCCGGAGGTGGGCCCGCTCGTATGGAGCGACTGCGTTCTCGCGCCAAGTTGCCGATCCGCGAACGCATCGCCAACGTGCTCGATCCCGACAGTCCCTTCCTGGAGATCAGCCCGCTCGCGGCCTACCGCTCCGACTATGTGATGGGTGGAGGCATGGTGGTCGGCATCGGTGTGATCGCCGGTGTTGAGTGCGTGATCATGGGCAACGATCCGACCGTGTTGGCGGGCGCGCTCACGCCTTACGCCAGCAAGAAGTGGATGCGGGCGTTGGAGATCGCTCGCGACAACAAGATCCCCTATGTCAGCTTCGTCGAGTCGGCCGGGGGCGACCTTCGGGTGGAGACGGGTGGAGACGACGGCCGTCGCCGTGTGCAGACAGATCACTTCGCCGAGTCGGGTCGTTTCTTTTACGAGATGATCGAGCTGTCGAAGCTCGAGATCCCAACCGTCTGTGTGGTGTTTGGATCTTCCACGGCCGGCGGCGCGTACCAACCAGGTCTGTCGGATTACACGATCATGGTGAAGGAACAGTCGAAGATGTTCCTGGCCGGTCCCCCGCTTGTGAAGATGGCGACTGGCGAAGAAACCGACGACGAGACACTCGGTGGGGCCGAGATGCACACCACCGTGTCGGGCGGCGGCGACTATTTCGCGGAAGACGAGATGGATGCCCTGCGCATGTGTCGTGAGGTTGTGTCGCACCTCAACTGGCGCAAGAAGGGGCCTGAGCCTCGGTTCGAGGTCGAACCGCCGATCTATGACCCCGGGGAGCTTTTAGGCATCATGAGCCGCGATCTCGTGAAGCCGGTGGACGTGCGCGACGTGATCGCTCGTGTCGTCGACGGCTCCCAGTTCGAAGAGTTCAAGCCTCGTTGGGGTTCCACGCTCGTCTGCGGTTGGGCATCGATTCACGGGTATCCGATTGGTGTTCTCGGCAACAACGGCCCGCTCTACCCCGACGCCGCGCAGAAGGCCGCGCACTTCATCCAGCTCAACAACACAATCGACGTGCCGCTCGTGTTCCTGCAGAACATCACGGGCTACATGGTGGGCAAGGACTTCGAGGCTGACGGCATCATCAAGAAGGGGTCGCAGATGATCAATGCGCTCGCCAACTCCACGGTGCCGCACCTGACCGTCATCCTCGGGTCCAGCTATGGCGCCGGCACCTACGGCATGTCGGGACGGGCGTTCGGCAATCGCTTCACGTTCCTGTGGCCGACCGCGAAGATCGCGGTGATGGGTCCGAAGCAGATCGCCGGCGTGATGTCACAGGTGCGTCGAGGCCAAGCTGCTCGCGCCGGCATTGAGTTCGACGAGGAGGCCGATGCGGAGACGATTGCCGCCGTCGAAGCCGTACAGGAGAAGGGCTCACACGCCCTTCGGGCGACCGGGGCGATCTCCGACGACGGAATCATCGACCCCAGAGACACCCGGCAAACGCTGGGGATGTGCCTGTCGGTGGTGCGGGCCGAAAATATTGAAGGTGCCGACGGATATGGAGTGTTCCGGCTGTGAGTACCACCACGCGCTTCCACACCCTTCTCGTCGCCAATCGGGGCGAGATCGCCTGCCGTGTATTCCGCACGGCCCGAGCCATGGGTCTTCGCACCGTGGCCGTTTTTGTCGAAGCCGACCGCGACGCGCTCTTCGTGCAAGAGGCCGACGAGGCCGTTCGTATCGACGCCTATCTCGACGGTGAAGCCGTCGTTGCCGCCGCCATCGCGACCGGCGCAGGCGCTATCCATCCCGGCTACGGCTTCTTGGCCGAGAACGCCGGATTCGCGACTGCAGTCGTCGCTGCTGGCATCGCCTGGGTCGGCCCGTCGACCGAGGCCATTGCTTCGATGGGCGACAAGATCGAAGCGAAGAAGCTGGCGGTCGCCGCCGAGGTTCCCGTGCTGGAGTCGACCGATGATCCGGCCGAGTTCGCCAACATTGGGTTTCCGCTTCTGATCAAGGCGGCCGCCGGTGGCGGCGGCAAAGGAATGAGAGCCGTTGAGTCAGCCGACGGGCTTGAGGACGCGATCCAAGCCGCCCAACGTGAGGCGTTGAGCGGTTTCGGTGATGACCGAGTGTTCGCCGAACGTTACGTCCCGCGGGCTCGCCATATCGAGATTCAGATACTCGGTGACCAGCACGGCAACCTTGTTCACCTCGGCGAACGCGAATGCAGCATCCAGCGTCGTCACCAAAAGGTGATCGAGGAATCGCCTTCACCATTTGTTTCCACTGAAATGCGGGCCGTGATGGGCGAAGCCGCCCTCAGGCTCGCGTCGGCGCTCAGTTATGCGTCGGCGGGCACTGTCGAGTTCCTGGTCGACAACGACAGCGGCGAGTTCTTCTTCCTCGAAGTGAACACCCGGCTCCAGGTCGAACATCCGGTGACGGAAGAGGTCACCGGGATCGACCTCGTTCGCGAACAAATACGCGTCGCCATGGGTGAGCCACTCGGCTACGACCAGCCGGCCATCGGCTTCGCCGGACACGCCATCGAGGCGCGCCTTTACGCCGAAGATCCGACCAACGATTTCCTGCCCGCGATCGGCGAGTTGGAGGCCTTTGAACCCGCTGCGGAGCCTTCCGTTCGCTGGGATACAGGCGTGGGCCCGGGTTCCGTTACCACGGTCGACTTCGACCCGATGATCGCCAAGGTGATCGCCACCGGCCCAACCCGTGGTGAGGCGGCGGGCACGTTGGCCCTCGCGCTTGAGCGGCTGCACGTTGGTGGCACCATCACCAACCGAGACTTCCTGGCCGCGACTCTGCGCCACGATTCGTTCATTGCGGGCGACACCACCACCGATTTCATCGAGCGAGTGGCACCCGCTCGTGGCCGCGAGATAGCAGACTCCGAGCGACGCTGGCTAGCGGTTGCCGCCGCTATGTGGCTCCAGGGCGCCAACCGCTCCGGAGCCACCACGTTGCCGTCGATCTCGAGCGGCTTCCGCATCGGGCGGTTGGCCCCGGAGAGGGTCCAACTCGGTCATGGCGACGAAGAGATCGTCGTTTACTACCGGGCGAACCGCAACAACTCGTTCCGGATCGGCCAGGACGAGACCGAGGGCGTGGCCGTGGTCCACGCATGGTGGAACGAACGGCTGGATCTCGAGTTCGATGGGCGGCGCCGGGTCATGCGGGTCACGAGGGCGGGCCAACACCTCCACCTCACTGGTGGTGGAGGTGGAATCAGCTTCGAGCTAATTCCTCGGTTCTCCGTTCCTGAGCCAGAGATCCCCGGTGGCGCCATCGCCGCGCCGATGCCGGGGAAGGTGATTGAGTTGAGAGTCGGAGTGGGCGACACCGTCGAGGCCGGACAGGTCGTTGCGGTGCTCGAAGCCATGAAGATGGAGAACCATCTGCGGGCCGCCGAACACGGCACCGTCACCGAAATTCGAACCGCCGTGGGCGACCAAGTAGAGAAGGACGCACTACTTATGGTGATTGACCCTGGATCTGAGGAAGGTGGCTCCGATGAATGAGCCCATTCGGATCGCGAATTGTTCGGGCTTCTACGGCGACCGTCGTAGCGCCGCTCGCGAGATGGTGGAGGGCGGCGATATTGGTGCCCTCACCGGCGACTGGCTGGCTGAGCTCACGATGCTCATCCTCGCTCGTACCCAGGCGAAACGGCCGGGCTCGGGTTATGCCCGCACTTTCGTCCAGCAGATGGAAGAGGTAATGGGGACGTGCCTCGACAAGGGCATCAAGGTGGTCAGCAATGCGGGCGGCCTCGACCCCGATCATTGCGCCGAAGCCGTGCAGGAAGTGGCCGACAAGCTCGGCCTCTCCCCCACGATCGCCTACGTCAACGGCGACAACATCCTTCCCCGACTCGACGAGTTCGCCGCGGCCGGGATCGAGCTGATGAACTTCGAGACCGGCGAGGCGGTCGCTCCCGTCGACTACATCTCGGCCAACGCGTATCTCGGGGCATGGGGCATAGTTGATGCGCTGAACCGAGGCGCCGACATCGTGGTCACGGGCCGAACCACCGATGCTGCCATCGTGTGTGGTCCAGCCGCCTGGCACCACGGGTGGACCCGAGAACAGCTCGACGAGATGGCGGGCGCCGTTGTTGCCGGCCATGTCATCGAGTGTGGCACCCAGGCCACCGGAGGCAACTACTCCTTCTTCACCGAGATCGAAGGTCTCGAACGACCGGGCTTCCCGTGGGCCGAAGTGGCCGCTGACGGCTCGTCCGTGATCGGCAAACATGAAGGCACCGGCGGCGGTGTCACCGTTGGCACGGTCACCTCACAACTTCTCTATGAGATCGGTGGCCCGGGTTATCTCGGCCCCGACGTTACGAGCCGGTTCGACACCATCAGCCTTGAGCAGACTGGCCCTGACCGCGTGCGAATCTCTGGGGTGAAAGGGCAGGCGCCCCCCGACACGCTGAAGGTGTCGATGAATTCCTGGGGCGGCTTCCGCAGCGACCTGAGCATCGCTCTCACCGGCCTCGACATCGAAGCGAAGGCGACGCTCGTCGAACGAGCGTTCTGGCGCTCGTCTCGGTTCGGGCCTGATGAATTCGAGAATGTCACGACCCAAGTGGTGCGCACCGACAAAGACGACCCGGCCAGCAACGAGGAGGCGGTGGGAGCGTGGCGAATCACGGTGAAAGACAGCGATGAGGCCAAGACGAAGTCGATCGGTTCGGCCATGAACGATCTGGCGCTGGCGTCGATTCCCGGGTTCTTTGGATTGGGCGGCGGCGGTCTCGGCAAACCGTTTGGGGTGCACACCTCGGGCCTGGTCCCCCGTGACCTGGTTCCCCAACACGTGGTGGTGCTCGGCGGCGAGCGCACCGTCGTCGATTCCGACGCGCCCGCGGCCGCTCCTTCCGTCGGGGCCGTCATGCCCATGCCGGCACCCGCGCCGAACGGTGACACCGTGCGGGCTGCGCTCGGACGAGTGATCGGAGCCCGGTCCGGCGACAAGGGCGGCAACGCGAACCTGGGAGTCTTCGTGCGCTCAGCCGAGGCGTATGCCTGGCTCGACAAGCTGCTCACGACCGAGAAGCTCCGTGAGTTGATGCCGGAGGCCGCCGACCTGAGAATCGAGCGCTTCGCCCTTCCCAATATTTGGTCGATCAATTTCCTGATCCATGGCATTTTGCAGCGCGGTGTTGCGTCGTCGACCCGCCAGGACGGCCAAGCCAAGGGCTTGGGCGAATGGCTGCGAGCCCGCCACGTCGACATTCCCACCACACTGCTCGGAGAGGGCTAGATGGACTTCGACTTCCCACCCGACGACGATCCCCGCCGCACCGCGATTCGCCAGTGGCTGGAAGAGAATCCGGCGCCGTCGGCCGATGACCTTCTGGTGCAGGGGTACATCGTTCCCCACTGGCCCGCCCCGCACGGACTCAGCGCCGATCCAATGCATCAGATCATCATCGACGAGGAACTCGCCCGAGCCGGTGTGCGCCGGCCGAGCAACCCGATCGGCATCGGCTGGGCTGCACCCACCATCCTGCAGTACGGCACCGATGAACAGAAGCAACGCTTCCTCCCCGGTCTGTTGACGGGCAGGGATATTTATTGCCAGATGTTCAGTGAGCCCGATGCCGGGTCTGACTTGGCCAGTCTTGCAACCCGAGCTGAGAAGGATGGCGACGAATACGTCATCAACGGATCGAAGATCTGGACTAGCGGTGGCCACCACTCGAAGTACGGAATCCTGATCGCCCGGACCAACCCGGACGCGCCGAAGCACAAGGGCATCAGCTACTTCGTCTGCCCGACCGACCTTCCCGGCATCACGATGACGCCAATCATCGACATGACCACGGCGTACAGCTTCAACCAGACGTTCTTTGACAACGTTCGTTTGCCCGCCGAATATCTGATTGGTGACGAGAACGACGGCTGGCGGCTCGCCAAAGTCACGCTCGCCAACGAGCGCGTTTCGCTTAGCTCCGCGGGCTCGCTCTGGGGCGCGGGGCCATCAGCCGAGAAGCTCATCGAACTTATTCGGGACAACGGCGGGCTCGAAGACCCCGTGATGCGGGATCGGGTGGCGAAACTTCACATCGAGGCCGAGGTGCTTCGACTGAACCGCGCTCGCAGCCTGAGTGCCCGCCTCAACGGCAAGACCCCAGGCCCGGAAGCGTCGATCCAGAAGATCATGGCCGATGAACATGGTCAACACGTGATGGAACTGGCGAAGGACCTCGTCGGTGCGCAGGGTTTGCTGGAAGGGTCGGGGCCCGTCGGCGACCTGCCCCAGTCGATGCAGAGCGGCGCGACCGAGGTGAACTTCGACGGTGTGATGCCGGGCGTCGACCGCATCTGGCACTACGGCTTCTTGTTCTCGCCCGCGCTTACCCTGGGCGGCGGCACCTTCGCTGTACAGCGAAATATTGTGGCAGAAATGGTGCTCGGACTTCCTCGTGAGCCGAATGTCGAAAAGGGTATGACCTGGAAGGAGACTCGCTCACGGTGAGTGGATCGGGCGCGCCTTCGATCACGCTTGAGGAGCGTTTGGCTGCGGTCCCGCGCCCGATGCCGGTGATGAGGCGCGAGGAAGCGGCCGCGCTTACCGCTCGCCAGCGGGAGATCCTCGATGATCTCATCGCGCTCATGTCTGAAGGTTTCGCCCATCTCACCATGGCCGACATCGCGGGCCGACTCGGGTGTTCGCTACGCACTCTCTACGGCATCGCCCCCAATCGCGACCTTCTCGTGTTGGTTGCGTGTGATCGCTCGCTCTGGGGTAGAGGGCGAGTTGCCCGACGAACCGTCGGACCGACCGGCGATCTGCAGCCGCTCGACGGTGTCCGCCGGTATCTCCTGGCCGCAACGCGGGCGGTCGGCGCAACGACTCCACAGTTCGCCGCGGACCTCACCCGGCTGCCCGGTGGCCTTGAGCTCAGCGATGCCCACACGCAGTATCTGATCGCAATCACGAAGGAGCTGCTCGACATCGCGGTAGAGCGGGGCGACATCGCCGCGGTCGACACCAACACGGTTTCGGTTGCTCTCGCGAGTATCTCCAACGTCTTCACCCAGCCCCACGTGATCGACACGCTCGCTGGCTCACCGAAGGCCGCCGCCGATCAGATCATCGACATCATTCTCCGGGGCCTCGTCGCCCCCAACCAATAGCGGAGCTTCCATGCACGTCACCGACGTTCTCGCCGACCTCGTCGCCGAGCAACACGCACTCGATCCCATCGTTCGACAACTGTCCGACGAGGACTGGATCACCTCCACTGCTTCACCGCTTTGGACAGTGACCGAGCAGGTCGCCCATCTCACCTACTTCGACCACGCCGCCGCGTTCGCGATCAATACGCCCGACCGTTGGGACGAAGAGACGAAGCGTCTCTTTGGTGCCGCCGGGGAGGGCGATGTGGGCGTGGACAACCTCACCCTCGGAGCGGTAAGTGACCTCCCGGCGTCGGAACGGCATGGTGCTTGGCTGGTTGGGCGCAACGCGCTCGAACAGGCCGGCCAAGCCTTGGCCGACGACGCTCGTGTGCCCTGGTACGGGCCTTCGATGGGGGCCAAGTCGTTTCTTACTGCTCGGCTGATGGAGTGCTGGGCCCATGGCCAGGACATCGTCGATGCCGTCGGCGCGAGCCGCGATGCTTCGGATCGTCTTCGTCACATCGCCCAACTCGGCTTCATCACTCGTGGGTGGACGTACATCAACCGCAAAATGGAGATGCCCGAAGGTGACGTGCGGGTGGTGCTTGATGCACCGTCGGGCGACACCTGGCTGTGGGGCCCCGAAGACGCGACTTCCACGGTTCACGGTGCGGCCGAAGCCTTTTGTTTGGTGGTTACTCAGCGCCGCAACCTCGCCGACGTCACGCTCGATGTGCAGGGTGATGTCGCGGCCGACTGGTTGAACATGGCGCAGGCCTTCGCGGGCCCACCTACCGACGCACCGACCGCAGGGACCTTCACATGAGCGTTGTACTCACCGAGACCACCCGCGGCGTCACCACGATCACGCTGAACGACGACGAGAACCGCAACGCCCTCGGCCCCGACTTGATCGAAGGTCTGATGGACGCGATCGACGCGGCGGATGCCGATCCGAGCGTGCGAGTGATCGTGCTCACCAACAACGGATCAGTCTTCTGCGCAGGCGCCAACCTCAAGACGGGCAACCAGGGCCGAGCGGGTTCACCGACAGGGATGGACCTGTTCAGCCGCTTCCGAAAGTCCCCAAAGCCCTTCGTCGGAAAGATCAACGGACATTGTGTCGCCGGTGGGATGGGCCTAGCCGCGGCCATGGACATTGCGGTGGCTGTTGATACGGCCAAGTTCGGTTTCACCGAGGTTCGTATTGGTGTGGCCCCGGCCATGATCTCGGTGCTGTGTCTGCCGAAGATGCGCCCCGCCGATGCTGCGGCAGCCTTTCTGCGAGGGAATCGGTTCTTGGCCCTGGAAGCGGTCCGTCTGGGTCTGATCAACGAGGCGGCCCCCGCCGATCAGCTCGACGCCTCGATTGACGCGATCGTCGACGACCTCCGTATGGCCGGGCCCAACGCCCTGGCCGCGACAAAGAGCCTGCTCACAACCATTCCTGGGATGTCGGTGGACGACGCCTTCGAGTGGACGGCGAAGCTCTCAGCTGATCTCTTCCGCCAGGACGAGGCCCGGGAAGGCATGACTGCCTTCCGCGAAAAACGACCACCGAACTGGGTCGGTGAGATCGACGAGTGAGACGCGTTACCGCAGCGAGAGCTGAAGCTGCGAGGTCAACATCGCCACGAGTTGTTTGGCCGTGTCGTCGACCGCGACCGGCAACGTGAGACGGGCGGTTCGGTGGAGAACCACGAAGCCATACACGCTCGAGACGAAGAGGCGGGTCCAGTGGATTCGGGCGGTCTCGTCGAGGCCACAGGATGCGAGCACGATCTCGAGGGGTCGGCCGACTGCGTCGATGGCGGCCTGGAGTTCGGGGTCGTTCTCCGCCGGATGGAGTGCCGCCTCGTAAAGGGTCGGGCGGTTCTGGGCGAACGAAAGGTGGGCTTGAACGATGGCCGCGACAGCGTCGATCCCGTCGACGCCAATGCTCGCGCCGATGACAACTTCGGCGAGTTCGTAAAGCCCCGCCGCGGCCACCGCCCGTTCGAGACCCGCGGATCCGTCGACATGGGCATAGAGCGACTGTGGTCGAATGCCGAGACGACGGGCCAGCGCTCCCAACGTGACAGCATCAGGGGCTTGGCCTTCGTCGAGCATGGCGATCGCCGTGGCGATCACGTCGTCTCGGCTGATCCCTGCTCGTGCGGCCATCCGTCGCTCCCCCTTGCGTTCTGTGTTGAAGAGTATCAGACTGTAGTCTGATGGTGACAGACAGCTCCTCACAAGACAGCGCACCGATGCTCGAACTCGACGGTGACGATCCGATCGAACTGATTACCGCCTACGCCACCCACGGCTGGGGAGATGGGCTTCCCCTCGTCGCGCCCACCGATGAGCGAGTGACGGCGATGCTCGGCGCTGACGGCAAGGACCCCGCGGAAGTTATCGCCGTACTCCCGCCGCGTTCGGGCCTCGCCACTCGCCGGATGATCGCCGTCAACGCCGTACTGGCCGGCTGCGATCCGGTGCAGCTGCCGGTGTTGGTCGCGGCGGTGCAAGCCCTCGCCCACCCGGACTTGAATCTGCGCGGTGTCAACGCCACCACCCATCCCGTCGCTCCCCTCCTTATTGTCCATGGCGAGATTGCCGAACGAGCGGGTTTCAACAGCGGACTCGGCGCCTTTGGCCCCGGGAATCGGGCCAACGCCACAACCGGTCGAGCGCTGCGGCTCATCCTTCTGCATATTGCGGGCGCCACTCCGGGCCCCGGCGACGTCTCCACGCAGGGTGGCCCCGCGAAGTACAGCTTCTGTGTGGCGGAGAACCTCGCCGAATCGCCATGGGGCAGCTACGCGGCGTCGGTCGGTGTGACATCGGCGTCCGCCGTCACGGTGCATTGCGGCGAAGCCCCGCACAATGCCCATGACATGGAGTCGGCCGAGCCGGCCGCGATCCTGAACAAGATCGCCTCGGCGATGACCTCGACGGGGCAAAACAACGCACCGATCAGTCAGGGTGAGTACTTCGTGGCCCTGTGTCCGGAGCACGCAGCCGCCTGCGCCGGCGCGGGCTGGACCCGCGACGACGTGGCGTCCTTCCTGTTCCAGCGGGCCCGCATGCCGGCGGGAGAACTGCGTCGAGCCTTCGACCTTCGCGCCTGGGAGCCCTGGCAGCGAGACATTGGCGACGACGAGCTGATGGCGATGACGGGCCACCCCGACAACATCAAGGTGTTTGTTGTCGGCGGTCCTGGCAAACACAGCAGTGTCATCCCCAGTTGGGGTATGACGAAGAGCGTCACCGTGGCGGTCGACGAACCGAGGAGTACTGAATCGTGAAGGTCTATACCCCCGCCGGACAAACTGGTCCGGAACCCATCGGGCTCGCCCCCTCTCCGCCCGTGCTGGCCGGAAAGCGAATCGGCATCCTCGACAACACCAAACCCAACGCGGGGGTGTTGCTCGGCCGGTTGGCCGAACGCCTCGCCGACCGAACCGGCGCCACGGTCTCGCTCATCGAAACGAAGAACGCCGCGCTCGCCGCGCCAGACGATGTGCTCGAACGCCTCAGCAAGGAGGTCGAGCTGGTGCTAACCGGCTCGGCCGATTGAGGCAGCTGCACGTCGTGGAGTGTCCACGACTCCGTCCAGCTTGAGGCCGCCGGCCGCCCCACCGTGGTCGTTACGACCACGAAGTTCCGCATGCTCACCGACCAGGTAGCCGCATCGCTCGGTCAACCCGACGCCCGCATTATTGAGGTGCCCCATCCACTCGGTGGCACCGACGTGGAGTCAGTGGAGCGCTGGGCCGACGCCGCCGTCGAGGAAGTCCTTCAACTCCTTACGGGAGC
>Ga0209709_10004503_pt1 | contig 11192 bp, 13 predicted proteins | sample ArcticOcean_MG_C_2_FD_187435 | JGI IMG/M metagenome (GOLD analysis project Ga0209709, IMG submission 187435) | Marine microbial communities from western Arctic Ocean - ArcticOcean_MG_CB4_136 (SPAdes) (version 2) | ecosystem: Environmental > Aquatic > Marine > Oceanic | place: Arctic Ocean... | reverse complement strand
TAATTATTTCTGAGAGCTTATCTCCAATATATTTTCCAAAAAAACCAGATGTGATTGAGGCTACTAATGGAAAAAATAATATTGCAATTTCCATATTAACCTTTCAAACTATCTATTTTTTCAACATCAATTGTTGAAGAATTACGATAAAATACAACTATTATTGCCAATCCAATGGCAGCTTCTGCAGCAGCAACAGTTAATATAAAAAGTGTAAAGATTTGACCTGTTAAATCATTTAAAAATATTGAAAAAGAAACAAAGTTAATATTAACAGCTAATAAAATTAGCTCTATACTCATCAATATAACAATAATATTTTTTCTATTTAAAAAAATACCAACAACACCAATTGTGAAGATTGTTGCTCCAAGAGTTAAATAATGGCCCAGACCTACTTCAATCATCAATTTTAACTCCTTGATTATTTTTAACATCAATTAATTCAACACTATCGGTACTTTCTCTAGATATTTGGCTAAAATAGCTTTGTCTTTTAATGCCTGATCTTTTTCTAAAAGTTAGTACTATTGCGCCCATCATGGCAACTAATAAAATCATGCCACTTAATTGAAATGCAAGAATATACTCGGTGTATAGAATATTTCCTATAGAATGAGTATTAGAAATAGCTTGATTGTTAGTCAGTGAGATTGTCAATGGAATGTCAGGTTTAAATTTCCAGCCACTTATAACTATAATTAGTTCAAAAAAAATAATTACACTTATAATTAAACCGACAGGAATATGCTCTGAATTTCCCGTAGAACTGAACCATTTATTTTTTTGTTGGGCAACATTTAACATCATAACAACAAATAAAAATAAAACAGCAACAGCACCAACATATACAATTAGCATAATCATACCAAGGAACTCTGCTCCAATCATAATAAATAGACAAGAGATGCTAATAAAATCTAATATTAAAAAAAATACAGAATGAACAGTATTTTTAGAAGCTGTAACCATTATTGCTGATATGATTGCAATTAATGAAAATGTATAAAAAAAAAATGAATGAGCTATCATATTAAAATTATCTAAATGGTTTATCAGATTTAATATTTGCAGCTAAAACATTTTCCCATCTATCACCATTATCAAGAAGTTTTTCTTTGTTATAATAAAGTTCTTCTCTTGAAAATGTTGAAAATTCAAAATTAGGTCCTTGGACAATTGCATCTACGGGACATGACTCTTCGCATAAACCACAGTAGATACATTTCATCATATCAATATCGTAACGAGTAGTTTTTCTACTTCCGTCTTCTCTTTCAGACGACTCAATAGTTATTGCTTGTGCTGGACATACAGCTTCACACAATTTACAAGCTATACATCTTTCTTCACCATTCGCGTACCTTCTTAATGCATGCTCCCCTCTAAATCTTGGACTTATTTTTCCTTTTTCAAATGGATAATTTATTGTTTTCTTTGAACTAAAAATTTTTTTAATTGCTATAAAAAAACCAGCTAAAAAATCTAACAGAAAAATTATTTTAAAAATTCTAGAAATTTTCATAATTAATTTACCGGTAATAAGTTAAAATAAAATAAATAACTCGCTGTAAGAACAACCCATGTTAATGATAATGGTAAAAATATTTTCCACCCTAATTTCATTAGTTGATCATATCTATATCTTGGCACAATTGCTTTTACTAACGCAAAAAGAATAAATAATAATAATATTTTGAAAATTAACCATATTGCCCCAGGAATTGAATTAAATGGAAAAATATCAACTGGTGACAACCATCCTCCTAAAAAGAGGATTGATCCCATTGCACACATTAAAAGAATATTAGCATACTCACCCAGCCAAAACATTGCATACATCATTCCAGAATATTCAGTTTGATATCCAGCAACTAACTCTGCTTCTGCTTCTGGTAAATCAAAAGGTGGTCTATTTGTTTCTGCTAAAGAAGATATAAAAAAAATAACAAACATTGGAAACAATGGAATTATAAACCATATATTTTTTTGCGCTAAGACAATGTCATTTAAATTTAACGAACCGACACATAAAAGAACGTTTATAATAATTATACCAATTGATACCTCATAAGAAATCATTTGTGCTGCAGATCTAATCGCTCCTAGAAAGGGGTATTTAGAATTGGAAGCCCACCCACCCATAATTATGCCATATACACCTAATGAAGAAACAGCAAATAGATAAAGAATTCCAACATTAATATTTGATATAACTTGAGTTTCACTAAATGGAATTACGGCCCAGGCTATCAAAGCTAAAGTCATAGTTACAATTGGTGCTAATATAAAAATTATTTTATTAGAGCTAGCAGGAATAATTATTTCTTTAAATAAATATTTAAGGGCGTCTGCTAAAGACTGCAATAAACCAAATGGTCCTACAACATTAGGTCCTTGACGTTTTTGCACAAATGCCCAAATACGTCTATCCAACCAAACTATCATAGCAACAGAAACTAATACAGGCACAAGTAAAAATAAAATCTTATAAAGTTCAGAAAAAAGTATATTGAAATATTCAGTCATTTTAATTATTATTAACAATTATTTTCATATTAATTTTTTCATTACGACAATCGTTCATTGTTTTTGAAGCTCTAGCAATAACATTTGAATAATAGTAGTCAACTTTATTTGGAATAATATTTTCGCTAATAAAATTTAAATCATTAATATTAGAATTTTTTTTAGAATGATTATTTTTTTTAAACAAATTAATATAATTAATCATACTGCTTTCTAGTTCTTCTTTATCTTTAAATAGTTTTTTCGGAAGTATTACTTCTGATAACTCATTAATTATTTGCCAATCTTCTTTAGCCTCTCCTGGAGGATAAGAAGCTTTGTATGCTTTTTGTAACTTTCCTTCTAAATTTGTATAATAACTATTTTGCTCAGTGTAAGCTGCTCCAGGTAAAACTATGTCCGCTATTTCAGCACCTTTGTCACCATGACTACCTTGGTAAATTATAAATTCATTTAGTTTTTTAAACTTTAAGCTATCTTGACCTAGTAAATAAACGATTTCATATTTATGGTCTTCCAAGTCTACTAAAATTTTATTATAGCCATCTAATGTTTTGTAAATTCCTAAATCAAAACTTCCTACAGATGAGGCATTTTCATTAATTAAATTTAATGAATTCCATTCTTCTGAAATTTTATTATTTTTATTTAAAAAGGATTTTATTGATTCAAAAATATATTTTCCTGATTTTAAAGATAAAATAGATTGTCCTAAAATTATTAAGGGTTTTTTGGCATCTTTAATTATTTTAGATATTTTATTTTTATCTTCTACAATTTCTTTAATTTTATCAGTGTTACCATCTAAACTTTCATATGGGTAAGTTAAATCACCTAAGTTATTTAAAGAAACAATTTTTGTTTTATTTTTTAAATAAGATTTTCTTATTCGGGCATTTAAAATTGTTGCTTCATATCTTGGATTGCTTCCAATTAAAAAAATAAAATCACTTTCCTCAATTCCATTAATTGTTGAATTAAATAAATAATTTTCTCTTTTTTCTGTGTTCAGATAAGAATGGTTATTTCTTGATTCAATATTAGTTGAACTTAAACATTTATTAAAAAATTCTTTAAATATATATAAAGTTTCCATATTGGTCAGGTCACCAGAAAATCCACATATTTTTTTTTTATTAGTATTAGAAATTTTCGATTGAATTATATTGTAGACTTCTTTCCATGACGCTTTTTCAAATTTTCCATTATATTTAACAAGTGGAGTGTCTAATCTTTGGTTTAATAGGCCATCACAAGCATATCTAGTTTTGTCTGAAATCCATTCTTCGTTAATATCCTCGTTAATTCTCGGTAAAATTCTTTTTACTTCCCATCCATATGTATCAACACGAATATTTGAACCAACGGCATCCATTACATCAATCGTTTCAGTTTTTTTTAATTCCCACGGCCTTGCTTCAAAAATATAAGGTTTAGATGTTAAGGCACCAACAGGACATAAATCTACTACATTTGCAGACAATTCTGATTGCATTGATTGCTCTAGGTATGTGGTTATTTGCATATCTTCCCCTCTACCTATGGCTCCTAATTCTGGAACACCGGCGACTTCTGTAGCAAACCTAATACACCTAGTACAATGTATACATCTAGTCATTTGTGTCTTAATAAGAGGTCCCATGTTTTTTTCAGAAACTTCTCTTTTGTTTTCATTAAATCTAGACTTATCAACTCCATAAAACATAGATTGATCTTGTAAATCACATTCACCTCCTTGATCACAAACAGGACAATCTAATGGATGATTTGCTAGTAAAAATTCCATTACGCCTTTACGAGCTTTTTCTACAATTTTTGTATTTGTCTTAATATTCATTCCTTCTACTGCTCGTATAGCACATGATGCAACTGGTTTAGGTGATTTTTCTACTTCAACTAAACACATTCTGCAATTTCCTGCTATAGATAATTTTTCATGATAACAAAATCTTGGAATTTCAACACCAGCTTTCTCACAAGCTTGAAGAACTGTAAGTCCTTCTTCTACTTCAATATCATTATTGTTTACTTTTAATTTAAGCATTTTTTTTATCTAATAAATGTTGGTCAATTAAATATGGAATATCTTTATTTTTAATAAACATTGGATTTATACTGTTTCTCTTTTCTATTTCTTTTTTGAAGTGTCTTAATAATCCTTGAACAGGCCATGACGAACCTTCACCAAAAGCACAAATTGTATGACCTTCAATTTGCTTTGTTACATCCATTAACATATCAACTTCATTTCTAGAAGCATCTCCTTGAGCCATTCTCTCAAGCATTCTCCACATCCATCCTGTACCTTCTCTACATGGAGTACATTGGCCACAACTTTCATGTTTATAAAAACGTGCAATTCTGGCCATACATTTAATAATATCTTGATCTTTATTAATAACAACTATACCAGCAGTTCCTAGGCCACTTTTTTCAGCTACCAAAGAATCAAAATCCATTTTAATTGTATTGCAAGTTTTTATTGGTAATAAAGGCATTGAAGACCCTCCAGGAATAACAGCTTGTAAATTATTCCATCCACCAACCACGCCTCCTGCATGAGTTTCAATTAATTCCTTTAATGAAATTCCCATTTCTTCTTCAACGTTACACGGATTATTCACATTTCCAGATATACAAAAAATTTTAGTTCCAGTGTTTTTTGGTTTTCCTAAAGATGCAAACCATTTACCACCTTTTCTCAGGATGGTTGGAACTACAGCTATTGTTTCAACATTATTAATTATAGTAGGGCAACCATATAATCCAATCAATGCTGGAAATGGTGGTTTTAATCTTGGTTGGCCCTTTTTTCCTTCTAAACTTTCAAGTAATGCAGTTTCTTCACCACAAATATATGCTCCAGCTCCGTAATGAATATGAATATCAAAATCCCAACCAGTACCAAAAGCATTTTTACCTATTAAATTTTTTTCGTAGGCTTCGTTAATTGCTACTTGTAGTTTTTTACCTTCATTAAAATACTCACCTCTAATATAAACATAACATATGTGAGAATTAACTGCATAAGAGGCTATTAAACATCCTTCTATTAATTTATGAGGTTCAAATCTTAAAATATCTCTATCTTTACACGTTCCTGGTTCTGACTCATCAGCATTAATAATTAAATAATGAGGCCTTGAACCAATTTCTTTAGGTGCAAAAGACCATTTTAGACCTGTTGGAAATCCGGCACCACCCCTTCCTCTTAACTCTGAAGATTTAATCTCGTTTATAATCCACTCTCTACCTTTTTCTAAAAGTTCTTTAGTGTTAGTCCAATCACCTCTTTGTTTTGAAGACGCGACATCTGAACCTTTATCGTTATATAAATTTTTGAAAATTCTATCTTCGTCTTTAAGCATTTTTAATATCCATTAGTGTTTTTCTATTATTTTCTGGTTCAGTGCTTAAGCGTCCTCTGTAAGATCCAGCTTTAGGAGTTTTACCACTTAATATCGCATCTAAAATTTTTAAAGTTTTTTCTTTATCTAAATCTTCGTAATATTCATCATTAATCTGCATCATAGGAGCATTAACGCAAGCACCTAAACATTCTACTTCCATCCAAGAACAACTTTTATCTTTAGATAATTCATTTTCTTTTTCTGAAATTTTTTCCTTACATGCTTCGACAAGTTTGTAAGCACCTCTAATCATGCATGGTGTAGTTGTACATACTTGTATAAAATTTTTTCCGACTGGTGTTAAGTTATACATTGTATAAAATGTAGCTACTTCATAAACTTTTATATAAGGCATCTTTAAAAATTTACCAATATACTTCATGGCTGCTAAGGGTATCCAGTTATGATTTTGACTTTGTACCATATAAAGTAATGGCATTACTGCACTTTGTTGCTTTCCTTCTGGATATTTTGAAATAATTTTTTTTGCTATATCTAAATTATCCAAATTAAATTCAAAAACCTCTGGTTGTTCCTTTGAAACTTTTTTTATACTCATCTATCTACCTCGCCAAATACAATATCAAGAGACCCCAAAACAGCAGGTACGTCCGCTAACATATGACCCTTAATTAGATAGTCCATTGCTTGAAGATGTGAAAAACCAGGAGCTCTAATTTTACATTTATAAGGTTTGTTAGAACCGTCGGAAATTAAGTAAATACCAAATTCTCCTTTAGGAGCCTCAACAGATGTATAAATTTCATCTTTCTCCACACGATACCCTTCTGTAAAAAGTTTAAAATGGTGAATTAATGCTTCCATTGAATTTTTTATATCTTTTTTTGGTGGAGGACTAATTTTTCCATCAGTAGATTTAATTGGTCCTTTTGGCATCATCGATAAACATTGTTTAATTATGGAAATACTTTCTCTCATTTCTTCTATTCTACATAAATAACGATCGTAACAATCTCCATTTTTACCAATTGGTATTTTAAAATCTAACCGTTCATAACAATCATAAGGTTGAGATTTCCTTAAATCCCAAGGAATACCTGAACCTCTAATCATTACTCCACTGAATGAATAGTTTAATGCATCTTGTTTAGTAACCACACCTATATCAACATTTCTTTGCTTAAATATCCTATTATCTGTTAATAATGTTTCAAGGTCATTAATGATTTTTGGGAATGATAAACAGAATTTTCCAATATCTTCATCTAAGCCTCTTGGTAAATCTTGATGTACTCCCCCGGCTCTAAAATAATTAGCATGAAGTCTTGATCCAGAAACTCTTTCATAAAAAGTCATTAATGTTTCACGTTCTTCAAAGCCCCAAAGAGACGGCGTTAAAGATCCTACATCAAGTGCTTGTGTGGTAACATTTAAAATATGGCTTAATATTCTTCCTATTTCACAAAACATGACTCTAATAAATTGAGCTCTAATAGGAACTTCAATCTTTAATATCTTTTCAATTGCTAAAGCAAAAGCATGTTCTTGATTCATGGGAGCTACATAATCAAGTCGATCAAAGTAAGGGACGGCTTGCATATAAGTTTTATTTTCTATTAGTTTTTCAGTTCCTCTATGAAGTAGTCCAATATGTGGGTCTGCTTTTTCAACAATTTCTCCATCTAATTCTAATATTAATCTTAAAACACCATGAGCAGCTGGGTGTTGGGGGCCAAAATTTAAACTTAAAGTTTTAGATTTTTTGTTCATTTTTTTTTATCTATATTATCTTTTATATATTTAGTTCCTTCCCAAGGACTCTCAAAATCAAAATTTCTATAATTTTGCTCTAGTTTAACTGGTTCAATAATAACTTTTTTTTGCTCTTCGCTGTATCTAACTTCAGTGTGTCCTGTTAATGGGAAATCTTTTCTAAGTGGATGACCTTCAAATCCATAATCCGTTAATATTCTTCTTAGGTCTGGATGATCTTTAAAATTAACTCCGTACATATCAAAAACTTCTCTTTCCATCCAATTTGCAGATGGAAAAATTTTAGTTAACGAAGGAATTACTTCATTTTCATTAATTGTATAATTAACCAAAATTCTTTGATTAAACTCATGGCTTAAAAAAAGATATACCATTTTAAATCTTTTTGTGTTCTCGGGGTAATCAACTGCAGTGATGTCAATTAATTGTCTAAATTTAGTATCTTTATTGTTTTTAAGAAATAAAACTACATTAATCAGATCTTCAGTATCAATATTTAAGTAAAGATGATTATGTTTTATTTTTGAAAAATTTATTTTAGTAGTTAGTTCTGAATTAATTTTTTTTTCAAGATCTATTAAGTTTATCATTTGTTATTATCTTTCTATAGAACCATGTTTTCTAATTTTTTTTTGAAGTTGCATGATACCATAAAGTAATGCTTCAGCTGATGGAGGACACCCTGGAACATAAACATCAACTGGAACTATTCGATCACAACCTCTTACAACTGAATATGAATAATGATAATAACCACCACCATTAGCACAACTACCCATAGATATAACATATCTAGGTTCAGGCATTTGATCATAAACTTTCCTTAAAGCTGGGGCCATTTTATTTGTCAAGGTTCCTGCTACTATCATAACATCAGATTGTCTCGGGGAGCCTCTTGGTGCTGCACCAAATCTCTCAAGGTCATACCTAGGCATAGCTGTTTGCATCATTTCAATAGCACAACAAGCAAGACCAAAAGTCATCCAATGTAAAGATCCTGCTCGAGACCAATTAACTAAATTATTTAATGATGTGGTAATAAAACCATTTTGGCTAAAATCTTTTGCAAGTTTTTTAAATTCATCTGGTATTTGGTTTTTTTTATTGTCTATATTCATAAATATTTTTTTAGAAGTTTACTCCCAATCTAAAGCACCTTTTTTCCATTCATAAATAAACCCAACTGTTAAAATAAATAAAAAAATCATCATTGAAATAAAACCTAAGAAACCTATGTTTCCTAAAGAGATAGCCCATGGAAATAAAAAAGCTATTTCTAAATCAAATATGATAAAAAGTATCGCTACAAGATAAAACCTTACATCAAATTCCATTCTTGAATCTTCAAAAGGTTCAAATCCACACTCATAAGCAGAAAGTTTTTCTGGATCGGGTTTTTGTGGTGCAAGTATAAAATTTAAAATCACAAAAGAAGCACTTAAGCCTAATGCTATAATTAGGAATAATATAATAGGTAGATAATCTTTTAAAAACTCTGAAAACATTTTGAATCTTTATAACAGTTTTTATAACAACTTGAAGGTCAGTAAAGGTCACATTTCATTAAATGTTGATAACTATTATCAAGAAAGTGGCGGGAGTGAAGGGACTCGAACCCTCGACCTATCGCGTGACAGGCGATCGCTCTAACCAACTGAGCTACACCCCCACTTTTGTTGTTTTTGGTGGGCAGTAAAGGACTCGAACCTTTGACCCCCTCGGTGTAAACGAGATGCTCTACCAACTGAGCTAACCGCCCAAATCCAAAAACAGTGTGATTTATATCTTTTAGTCTAATAACGTCAAGGTCTATTAAATATTAAAAATGGCTAAAAAAATAATTTTTGTTACTCTACTTTGCTTAAAGTGTGCTTAGGAATTTATATTTATTTTTTTCAATAAAAACAAAATCACTACTTAAATTAACATGTCAAGCATAATAAATTAGTAAATTATTTTGCTCAAATATTTTTTCAGTATATTCAAAAAGTTTATTATTTATTTTTTGTAAAAAAAATAATTTTATATAAAGTTTTTTTTTAATTTTTCAAAAACATTGTTTGCACTAAGCTTCTCCAGATTATCTACTTGAATAACTTTAAAATTTTCTCTTTCAATGCTAACTTTATATGCAGTCGTGTGTTTTCCAAATAAAACAATTCCTTTTGTATTTAAATGTGACGCCATATGTGCTGGACCTGTATCATTAGCTATAACAAATGAACTATCTTTTATCAATGATGATAACTCAGATATGTTGAGTGATTTATCTTTATTTAAAATACTAATTGCATTAATATAATTTGCACTATCAATTTCGTTTGGTCCTGGTGCAATAATAATTTTTATTTCTTTTTCTAAATTATTACTTATTAAATTTATTAATTCATTATAATGAGGCCATTTCTTATGAGCCAAATGTGTTGAGCAAAAAGGAAATAAAATTATATATTTTTTTAAACTGTAATATTTTTTTATATGACTTATATCAGTGCAAGCCCAACTAAAATCAGGTTTCATTGTATGGTGGGTCCTAATATTAGATGATTTTAATTGATGCTCAAATCTATCTAATACAGGTTTTTTATCAAATTCATTTTTTATCACATTGTTAGGCAATGTTGTTCCTGAACTTGACCAAATATTAGAATTTGCATTTGGAAATAATATATTTTTATAAAATTTTGTTCTAGAGGAATTTTGAAGATCATAAACCTTTTGAATATTTAACTTTTTTAAATTTTTCATTAGCAAATATAAATAAATTAAATTAAATCTTGATAATCTTTTGTCTAAAATAACATTTTTTATAAATGGATTTCTTTTGAACAATTTAAAATAGGGTTTGGTTGTTAACAAATGTACCTGGTCTTCTTTGTGGTTTTCAGAAATATCTTGAATTGCCCCGCTGACTTGAGCTATATCTCCTAAGGAACCATGTTTGATAATTAAAATATTGGACATAGACTATATAACTTAACATAGTATAACATTTTATGAATAAAATTCTTGTTGAAGTATCTGTTGGAGAATTATTAGATAAAATTTCTATTTTGGAAATAAAAAAAGAAAGAATAACTGACCCAGAATCTACAAAATTTATACAAAATGAATATTCAATTCTTAAAGGCCAATTAGATAAAAATATTAAACATGATGAAAGTTTAAATGAATTATTTAATAAATTAAAAAAAATTAATATGACTTTATGGGAAATAGAAGATGAAAAAAGATCTTATGAAAAAAATTCAGATTTTGGTGAAAAGTTTATAAAAGTATCAAGAGATATACATTTTTTAAATGACGATAGGTCAAAAATTAAACTTGAGATAAATAAAATTACTGGATCGTTAATTAGAGAAATAAAACAATATACTAGTTATTAATTTTAGATTATTTTTTATTTTCCATTATTTCAATCATACACAAAGTTGCATACTCACGCCATTCAGCAGAAGTTTTATCTTTAAGACCATTTAAATGGTCTCTATTTTTTTTAATATCTTCTATATATTTTAT
>Ga0209709_10004502_pt1 | contig 11194 bp, 10 predicted proteins | sample ArcticOcean_MG_C_2_FD_187435 | JGI IMG/M metagenome (GOLD analysis project Ga0209709, IMG submission 187435) | Marine microbial communities from western Arctic Ocean - ArcticOcean_MG_CB4_136 (SPAdes) (version 2) | ecosystem: Environmental > Aquatic > Marine > Oceanic | place: Arctic Ocean... | reverse complement strand
ATATTCCCACAAAATCTACATATAAAACATCTTCATTATCACCATGTTCTCCACTTACAACATATGCGTTTGGTACATCTAAATCTTCTACTAAATCAGTTGAATCCCAATCTGGACTATAAAATATTATTTTACATTTATCGTTTTTTAAATCTTCTACAATTTCTTTCCATAATCTATCATTCTCTATATCTTCTTTATTAAATCCCATACCCAACTTTAATGCAAAAAACACAATATAATTTCTGTCAAGAACTCGGTGCATATGTTCCATAAAATTAAACTTATCTCTATTAAACTCTGGAAATGAAAATGGTAAGTTCTTATCTGGCCATCTCCCATCTTCATATGAAATAACATCTTGTTCATTCATTATTTCAATTTTATTCCAATATTTAATCGTTAAAATATCAATCAAGTTATTAAAATGAGTCACAAAATCCCCTTTCAGTAATATATTCTACCAAGATATCTGAAAATGCCTCGTTGGCTGCTTCATTGGGATGACTTTCTGGCATTAAACCATAAAACTTTTTACTCCAACTCCATAAATCTCCATATTCCCCAAAATACAAAAAATTATCTTGGTCTATTAATGCATTCATCTCATCAGATGCTTCCCACAATGGGTTTTCTTGAAGATTACTTACTGCTTCACTCATCTTAAAACCATGAAACATTACATACTTCAAATTATTATTTTCAAAATAATTTTGAAGAGCCACAATATATCGTATAGTTCTCTCTACACCAATCCTCGTTAGTTCCTCAGTATAATTTAAAGCATTAAACCAATAATTTGTAGACCGTACTTTGTTACCTGGGGCATAAAACTTTATTCCTCTAAATTTTACTGCCATCTCATAAAAATCACCTTCATTAGTTCTATCCCACATCGAAGGATCATCTGTAAATTTATTTATGTCTCCCTGAAATACTTCCATCCGATTGGCACCAGACCATTGTATAAGAAATATAGTTTCGTTTATTTTGTCTTGATTATTTGCAATCCAAGAAAATGTTTTTCTAAAAATTCTGTCGTTAGAACCGGCAGGTAAAGCCTCATTGGTTTCTTCTAATCCCAACTTTTTTGCAGTTAAAGATGCAAATCTTCCTTCCAATCCAACTGTTAATTCTAACTCTTGTCCTGCAGCAACACTACAACCATTTGCATATAAATATTTCATCTTAAAATACCCTCTTTACTAAAATCATAACTCATATCAAGAGTTCCATCTTCATATAAAATAATATCATCTTTATAAAATTTTTGAATAAACTTTTTAACTTCTTCCGTATAAAAAACATTATCGTCTCTAATAATTGGTGTCATTTCTATATGACATAAATTTTTAAATCCACCTTGGGCATCAATAGCTTGATTTAATAATGGATTATCAGGAATAACCATTTTCGGTTTTATAACATCTACCCAAAGCTTTTTAAAATCATCAAATATAGTTTCAAATCTTAATATAGTATTTGGAACTAACACATCTTCACAAAACAAAAAATCATGTTGTGGTATAAATACATCAGGAATTAAACCCAAATCGTTATTCGTAAAATTGATTTGATTCAACACTCCCATAAAAGATTCAGAATTTTTTAGTGATTCTTTTCCCATAGTTTTATAAACTGCAGAAAATAATCGTGTATAGGGGTTTCTCACGACAGAAAAAAGGTGTGTATTATTTTTATCTATATAATCAAAAAGTGATTCTTCATCAAACATCAAATACTCATTTATAGATATTAGTTCACTATCAATCAAACGGGTTATCAATCTACTTATTTGTGTTTTGATCGAACTACTTCCAGTTCTCGGTATAAAAAGAGGATAACAATTAAATAATTGTAAAAATATAAATAAAGTCACATATTCATATTCATCGTCCGGATCCAAAAACGGAGTTAACGATGATCCTTTAAATTTTATATTTTTAATATTCACCTTAAAATGCCCTCCTTACTAAAATCATAACTCATATCAAGAGTTCCATCTTCTAAAATCATACCAGGTCTCCAACAAGTTACCCAATGATGTTTTTCCCTATTAATATAAACAGGAATCATTTCGTTTCTAAGATGGATGTTTGCCAATACTCTATGAGAACCATCTAAATAAGTAATCTTTCCATCTTCAATTTTAACATCTACTGGCATCACTCCACCCGCCTTAATAACTTCTCGTAAATAATATACTAATGCACCATGAGTATTTTTACCAGTCATTTCCCATACACATTGACATACAGTTACTCCACTTTCATCACCATCAAAATGACCTTCTGCTGTTGTCGGTCTTGCACAATATTGAATCTCATTCCAATGGTCAATATCAGGTATAATACCAAAGTTATCAATACCAACATATTCAGAAAACTTTGTGTAATGTAGATATCCATCAGGTTCTTCATACATTTCTTTAATATATTTAAGTTCCTCTTGTCTAACCACCCACAACCTCTGATATTTCAGTCCAACAATTTTTTCTATCTTGTAATTTATAATTTGCAAAATGTTCTTGATTATATAAAAGAATATCTTCCATTTCATAATACCATTTATGTATTTCTTCTTTTGACATACTACATAATCTTTTTATCTCGTCTAATATCATAAAAAATCTTTTGTCATTATCTACTTCTTCATCGTAAGATTCATCTATCCAAGGCTGAAAAGTTTTATATCCTATTTCTCTAAGTTTTGCCATCGAAAATGGATTCGTTAGATATATAAAAGGAACTAATTGTGATATAGGTTTAAAAACCTTTTCACTCATATAAATACAATCTTCATAATAACAACTTTCAGTAATAACATTAAAATAAACTCTTTTATATTGTGGTGCAAAATTTGACCATTGACCAACTGCCCCACTTCCCCATTCGGGTAAGAATTCTGCATCTATATCACCATCTGCATCAATAGGATATAATGGTTTTATCTTTTTTAATGCATTACTTACCAACTCATTTTGTTTCTCGTCTTTTAAAAAATCTCCTATTTTATTTGGAAATACTCCACCAAAAATAGAATCTACTCCTTTTGCTCCACAACTAATAATTCCCTTATCTTGTAACCCCATTTCATAAATCATTGCAACTAAAGCCAATCTATATTCCCTTATAACTCTATTGTAACATAAAAAATACTTTTCTCTTATAGTATCTCTACCATCATCTAAATCTTGTTTACTAACAAATGATTGTTTGTGTGGATAAAGTTCGTCTATCTTTTTATTATAATCATCATTTAGTATTTGATGGTATATTTCATTACTACTTTCTAACATATGATTCATTTCAATAATGTTAAACTTTTTCTCTTTGGTAAGTTTTTTATATTTTTTAGAAAAATTTAAATATTGTTTCTTACCATTTTGATTACTTGCAATAAATATTATTTTATTTGCAGGTATCTTTTGTCTATTTATTTCATTATGTAAATTTCTATAATCATTATGAGTAATGTGTCCTTCTTGGGTGTAGTTGATTAACACATAGGCATTTTTATTACGAATCATTTTTAGTATTTTATCATTCATAAAATCAAAAATACTTCCCCATTTTTTAGGTGGTTCTCCATCTAAACCAAGATATGAATGTAATCCACCAACACCAAATGGTATAATTACTGAATCATCAACATCCAACTCATCAATATTATTAACCAATTTGAAAGGGAGAACTTCATCATCTCGTGATTCAAGTATTCCTAAATGATTTCCCCAATAATAGTTACCTGTTTGCTCTCCGGCTTCTAATGGGTGCATACCTTTTAACTCACCTGTTTCTGCAGTAGTTTCTACCCAATCAGTATCGGTATCATCTTCTATTAAATAATGTCCATGTTCTCGTCTTGCACCACCCCACGGATCTGGTCTACCTTCGTGAGTAATTACATTCTGTAAAACTTTAATTTCTTTCATTACAATCCTTGGCCATATTTTATAGGAAATCCATTTCTAAAATGACTACTATCCTTGTTTATTATTATTTGATATCCACTTATCAATTCTTGTATTCCATTATTTAATGAGTATTGTGGTTTCCATCCCCTTGATTCAATTTTTTCGTTTGAGACAATATAATCTCGTTTATCTGGATCTTCATAATAATCTGATTCATTAACAACAAAATCTGGTATATATTTTTTAATTCTCTCTGTTAAATCTCTTTTACTTAAATTACTATCACTTAATCCAACATTAAATGCCTCTCCTACATTTTCATCATAGTTATTTATCATAAATTGAAATACAGAAGATACATCCCTTACATGAATATAATTTCTAACTGTATGTGCCTGAAATAAAGTAATGTATCTATCTGTTAATGCCTTATATACAAATTCATTCACCAATAAATCCAATCTCATTCTCTCACTCATACCAAAAACTGTGGCAAATCTAAATGTAATTCCACGACCTTCATCTAAAATTAAATTTTCTGAATTACACTTGGTTACGCCATAATGACTTATTGGTGTTAAAGTTTGTGATTCCACACAAACACCTTCTGTCTGTTGTCCATAACCACTATTTGTATTTGGGTATATTATTCTTTGGTCGGAAGATGTATTTTTTAAAATATTTTTAATTTGTAAGTAATTTACGGCCGTTGCTAAACTTTTGTCTCTATCACAGGCAGGAAATCCTACTATTGCGGCCAAAGGTATAATAACATCTGCCTCTTTTACATAAGGTGATAGTTTAGAATAATCTCTAACATCACCATATACAAATTTAAAATTTGGATTACCAAATAAATTTAATAAAGTTGATTGGTTGTACATTAAATTATCATACACAACCACTTGATGTTCCTTAACTAAATCAGAACACAATACTGAACCTAAATAACCTGATCCACCTGTTACTAATATTTTCATAATATAACTCCTTGTATATAACTATTCATTACTCTGATAATAAACTAATTTGTTCTTCATCTTCATGTTCCCAAAATGGATTTGTAAATCTTGTATTAGAAACAACCTTTACACTTTTTGGTGCACCAGCCAATAACCAAGCAACTTCTGAAAAATTACTATTATGATATAAAATCATATTTTTATTTTTTGATAATAAAAATACATCAAGTAATGCACGAGATGAAGTGTTTACCTCATTATCAAAAGTTAAAATTCTATCACCATACTTATCTTTAAATCTTGTTAAAAGTTCATCGTTATCACAACTTAAAAAGAAATTATACGAATCATCATACTCATCTAATCGTCTATAATATTCCTGTTCTATCTCATTAGTTAAATTTTGATATTTATCAAATTCATTTTTACTCTGCTTCCAATCCATATTATTACCAGTTCTCAAATGTACAGAAATTGTTTTATCAGTAAACTCCGATGAATATTCATTTACTTTTTGTAAAAAAGATGGTTTTAATCTTTTTTTAAATTCATTTAAATAAAAAATAAAATTGTCTAATGATGGTAAATTTTCAATACTATGATTAAAATCATCATTACTATTTGCTCCCCATTGGTCAATCTTTTTCACATTAATTCTACCCCATTGATAAAAAAATTGTAATGATATTGGATTATCACAATGGTTATCCCCATCAAAGATTACAAATTTATCATCAGAATATGTTATATCATCATCTAAGAGTTCTGATGTTGTGTATTTTTCTAATACATTTTCATTAAGTCCAAATGATTGTGAACCAAGAGGTGAATAAGGATATTTTAAATTAGGCATTTTCTCTTTCAGTGGTCTATATAATAATGCATCATCTCTAATTCTAAGTGCACCAACATAACTTATAATTGTAGAACATATACCTGAATCATTAGTAGAAACAACTCTTTTATCTGATGATTTGATGTCTTTTAATACATCATCACTTATAACTTGTTCCACTAATTTCTCTCTAATTTTATTTTTAAAACATCTTTATAAATATCAACAGCACCTTGTCCAAATTTTCTTCTTATCTTATCAAACCACTCACTTCGATTAAAATACTTTTGAAATGCATCATCCCTAAACTTTAAAATTTCTTCCCTACTCAACGATTCAGTTGGGTTAGGAAATGAGTCCTTTGAGTAATATGAATAACCTGAATATGTTGGTGGTAAATCTATTCCTTTATTCATCGCATCAGTAAACAAAGGTGAACCAGGAAATATCATAGTTGGATTAAAATTTGCACTACTTGTATTGAGTTCTGTTGCCAAATCAAGTGTTTCCTGCATAGTTTCGTGGGTGTCTCCACTCATTCCAAACATATAATTACTAATTATTTCTATATCAAAGGATTCTATTTTTTTCACGATATCCTTCACATCAACTTCGTGAAATTTTCCTTTAACGGAGTCTACTCTAATTTTCCTATTACCACTTTCTATTCCAAGTGCTAACCAATTAACTCCGGCCTTTTTTAATCGTTCTAAATATTCTTCTTTTACCGTATCAACTCTTGCATATGCCCAAATATTAAAATCATAACCTCGTTCTATTATCAAATCACATATTTTTAGAAAATGATTTTTATTCAATACGAACATTTCATCTGCTATTTTTATATTTCGTATTCCCATATTGGCAATTTTATCAAATTCGGTAATCATAAATTCAGGATTCCAATACCTAAATACAGATTTTCCAAATGGTGCATTAATACAACAAAAATCACATTTATACGGACACCCAAGTGATGTATAAAGTGCAGCAAAGGGTGTTCTATCATTATTATTTGTTAGGGAAAAGTGAACTGTATTTCTATACTTTTCCATTGGTAATAAATCCCAAGCCATACCTGGTAAAACTCGTTCAAGATTTTCTATGATTGGTGTTTTATTTGTAAATTTAATCTCACCATTTTCACGATACCACAATCTTGGAACTTTACTAACATTAACTAAATCACTTTCTACTAATCCAAGTAAAGTATCCACTCCTTCACCCTCACATACAAAATCACACTTCTCATCTTCAAGAGTTTTCTTTGGTAATGCAGATGGATACAACCCAACTAATATAGTTTTAAATTCAAAATCCATTAGATTTAACAATTCGTGTGTCCCCTGCATACTCTGTGCTGATGCTGATGGATGTTGTCCGAATTGTACAAAACATACCAATTTAGGATTTATATATTTTATATGATTATAACTTTCTTCAGCATTTAATTGAAATGCCTCACAATCTAAAATACCCACACTCACTCCAAAAGTTCTCATACTATTTGCTAAAAGTGCTGCCCAAATAGGTGGTTCTACTGCAGCATACTTTGATAAACTCTGAAAAGTTTGATTTACTGAATTAGTATGTACGAATAAAATATCAATCATTGTATGCCTTAAATATAAAATCTGTAACTCCATTATATTGGTACTTCATAAACTCAATATAATGTTTTTGATTGTGTTTTAAAATATCTTCCATAGACCAATACCACTTGTCTAATTCTTTTCTTGTCATGCTACAAAGTCTTTTAATTTCCTTTTCAAGTAATACCTTTCTATCTTTATAAGTATCTAACTCATCATATGATTCATCAATAAACGGGTGAAATGTTTTAAATCCCCATTCTCGTAGTTTCTTTAAATTATTTTTATTTGATATTAAAATAAAAGGTTGGAATGTAGTCAAACATTTCCATACTTTCTCAGTAATGTGTATTTTCTGTGGGTGGGTATTATCATACATCGGTCCCCAAACACTTTCCGTAACTATATTAAAATAGCTATTGAAATAAGGAATAACATTTAAATAATCTTGTAATCCATCAACTTTATAATCATATGTGTATGGTACGAGATTATTTGCAAACTCTACAGCCTCTTTTCCATATTCTTCAGTATAATCAATCTTTCCATGTAAAACTTTATCATAATTGGTAAAATCTAACTCATTTACTCCTTGATCTATGGGTTCATTTCCACCAAACCACGACCACACACCACCATCTAATAAATCATTTTTTATTAAAAACAAAAGTAATTCAACTCTATGGTCTTTTATGTTATTATTATGTGAACAATATTTAAATTGTCTATAATATCCTTTTGTATTATTAAATAACATTTTCATCATTAATTCTTGATATCCACCTTGTGCTTTTGCCCAGGTATCTGATTTTAATACAAAAATTCCTGGCCAATTTCTTTCGGTTAAAACATTAAATCCAAGATCTATATCTTTAATATCATCATTTATTACCTGTTCATCAAATAAAAAATAAAATCTTTTAAGGTCTATCCCTTTAACAGCGGTATAAAAATCTTCCCAATCATCTTTATGAAATCTGGCCCAATATAAATCCGTGTGAAAAAATACAATTGAACATTTAGATTTTTTTAAATCTGAGATGATTTTATTTGATACTGTGCTATTTCTACTTATCACGTTTTCCATTGTAAGTATTGCATCAAAAGTATCATAAACAATAACATACCTTTCCGTACTTGGTAATTCTTCAGTAATATTAACATTGTCCCATTTCTTATCTCGAAGAAGATCATTATCTAATCTTGTATATTCAAAAAATTGTCCTGAAGAATAACTATTAAATGGTAATAAATCTACATCTTCTTTTTTGTCTGGTGTTAGAGTGTCACTCATAAAAACTAAATTCATTTAAAATACCTTTACATTATATTTTTTCTCAAACTCGACACCATCAATATACGAATTCACTATTGGTTGTCCTTTTATATTTAAACTTGTATTCAATACCATAGGACATCCTGTTTTTTTATAGAATTCCTTGATGAGTTTATAATAGCCTGGATTGTCATCTTTACTCACGGTCTGAACTCGTGAAGTGTTATCTATATGACATATTGCTGGATATTTATCTGGAAACTTACATGGTGCAGTAAATTGCATGAATTGAGATTTCTTAACTGGCATATCAAAGATTTCGTGTGCGTGTTCCTCAAGGACTGATGGTGCAAATGGACGGAACTTCTGTCTATGTTTAATTTTATTTACCTTATCCTTAATATCATCCCCTCTTGGATCTGCAAGTAGAGAACGATTACCAAGTGCTCTTGGCCCAAACTCAGCTCTTCCATTTGCCACACCGACTATGTTTCCATTTAATAATTCATCTAAAACTTTTTTAGTTGGATAGTGACCTTTAATATCATATCCAGTAAATGGTGTTTTCCAATTCACGTGTTCCCCATAAACATATGCTGCACAACCGAGTGATGAACCTGCATCACCTGGGTTTGGTAGTATCCATAACTTTGGATAGTACCGTTGGGCCATTATAGAGTTAGCTACACAATTTAGTGCCACTCCACCCATATAAACACAATTATCAGTCTCAGGAACTAATTGTTTTGTCAAACTGAATACTTTTCGGATTTCTTCTTCACATATCCATTGAACATTAGCTGCTATATTGAATTTCCAATCATCACTATCATCATCTGGATAGTATTCAGGATTCCAATCTAAACAACCTCTATGTAAATTGTTCTTTAAATCTATTGGTTTATCAGAATCATTAAAGAAATCTTCACGAATTGCATTTTTTAGTTTGTGGTCTTGTGTTCCCCAACCAGCCATTCCCATTAAGATGTATTCATCTTCTTGTGGTTTCAATCCTAATCGTTGAGTCATTGCTGAATACCACAATCCTAATGAATTTGGATATTTCAAACTGTATCGTTTCTCGAAATGACTTCCCCACGCATACCAAATACTACACGTCTCAAATTCTCCTATGGCATCTATAACAACTATTGCTGATTCTTCATATGGACTTGTGTAGTATCCTGCTGCAGCATGAGATTGATGATGTTGAACATATTGTATTGGTTTATTTCCAATAAAATCTCGTAAGTAATATGAGGGTAGATTATTTCGAGAAAAAACTTCTCCATATTGACCTGCCCGTAATTGTCTTAATTTTTTTAAATATGGTCGTTCAAAATAGGCAATCTTATCAGGTTTTCCGTATTTAAAACAATCGGTAAATATTGACTGATTCAAATCAGAATCGTTTTTAACCCCACTATATCTTTCACTATGACCGGCAAATAAAACTTCTCCATCTTCTATCATAGTTATAGCAGCGTCGTGATTTAGTCCATTTATTCCTAATATTTTCATTATTTAATTCCATATTTTTGGTTTAGAAAGTCATATAATACATTAGACCACTCTTTGTGTGCTAGAATACTCGGATGCCAACCATCATGTGAAAAATATTCTTTTTTAGTATATGGATATGATTTATCATCACCATCCCATTTTCCAGATATAACCTTTTCTAAACATCCTTCTTTAGCACCTATTTCTATTTGAATTTGTTCTAAAAAATTAACATTTTCTTTAACATAATTTGTAAGTCTATTTAAAACTGGACAATTTTCTCCTGATTCTGATTTACTATAATATCCAGTTCCTTTTTTCCAACCATCTAACGGTTCAAATTCATTAAAAAATACATATTTTATATTATGGGATTCTAAGAATCCTGCCAACATAATAATCATATTTAATTTTTTCAAATGTTCTTGAAATGTAGTAAAATTTAACAAATGTTGTTTATATTCTTTATCTTCACCCAATGTGCTCATCCAAAAAGCCTGTGCACCCCAATGATGTGGTTGGTTAGGATCTGCTTGGCATTCACCAAATTTATCTGTAAAGTGTTCCCACCTTTGTATTGATGTCCACCCTACAACAACAACTAAATCTTGATTTAAATTCTCTATAACTCCATGAATTATACATCTATATATGTAATCTAAAGAACATCCACCAAGTCCCATATTTAATATATCAGGTGCCAATAGGTTTAATCTTTTAGATAACTGAACTGACCAAGATTCTTCCTCAATCAAAGGGTGTGTTGTCCATCCTGCAAAACTACATCCAGTTGTGATTAATTTCATACTTTATCCTCTAAAATTGGTATTATAACTTGTTCACAAAACTTTTTATGTGAAAGTGGTGATGGATGTCCAGGATCATGTTTCCCATTTCCCCAAGGATCACAAGCCTTTAAGCAAATCCACTCTGCTAAACCACCATACTCTACTTGTTCATCTTCATAAAACCACCATTTATCCCAATCTATCATATCCCACAAATAAGTTGCGTTTGGATATATGTCTTTCAATAATGGTGTATCTCTTGATATTTTTTCAGTTGCATTATCTGGCCAATATCTGTCTGTTTTAAAATGGGTATTATCTC
>Ga0209709_10004501_pt1 | contig 11195 bp, 7 predicted proteins | sample ArcticOcean_MG_C_2_FD_187435 | JGI IMG/M metagenome (GOLD analysis project Ga0209709, IMG submission 187435) | Marine microbial communities from western Arctic Ocean - ArcticOcean_MG_CB4_136 (SPAdes) (version 2) | ecosystem: Environmental > Aquatic > Marine > Oceanic | place: Arctic Ocean... | reverse complement strand
GACATCATTTGAGTCAAAAACTAAGGAAATAAAAGGGTTTCCACCCATAAAATTCTCAATTGTTTGAACATTCCAACTTCCAGAGTTTTGCATTTTAGCATATTTAATATCAAAAGATCCTCCCGAATATGCAATTGCCGGTAGGTTATTACTATCAATGTCGATGGAAATAATTCCATCAGCATTCCCAATTTGACTTGTATCAATTTGGGTAAAACTCCAATCTCCTCCGGATGAAGTAGCATAATTTATCGTATTATCACCGGTTTCAAAATATGCCAAATGTGCCTGATTTTGTGAATCTAATACAAAGTCTGACATTTTATTTTGATCAGCGCCGGGATGGAAAGTTTGTGTAATTAAATCAGTACTCCAATCTGAGGCTGCTACAACGATTTGTTTGCTATTTCTTTTCTCAGTTAATTCTTCATACTCTTCATACCAATCAAGTCCTAAAGCTGGAAGCATTACTTGGATACCAGATAGAATCATTGTTGTTATAATGAGGTAAGTCAATGTTAGGTTTACGCTACGTGCCGTTCGGCTCATATGTCAACAAGGTAACGGGTAATGCATAATTGTATTCATTAATAAGGAGATAAACATGAGGTGGGAATCCCTTGGTTGTCGCTCGTTTCCAATGGCGTTAATCTACACACTTTCTCCACCCCGAGACCCATAGGCACTCATGGCCCCGAGTAGGGCTGCTCCGTTCCCGGCCTGACCTGATCTCCCGGCTATGTGTTACCCGCCCCCTTCCGGGAGCGGCTCACACCACCCGAGTCACTAAGGGGCGAGGTTTCGTAGTCCGCATGTAGGAAACCAAAGGCTCGTTTACGCCGCCCAAGGTGTTCGGACCGCCATAAGGACGATTTGCGGTACAGGGTACGTCCAGCTCCCCTCCTATCCCGTACATTCTGGGGTAGAGGTCATATTTAATCCCCCGCAATATTATCCCGCATTATATTTTGATGGGCAGCCTACAATAATTTTTTCTGCGTTAAGTGCCCAAACATCATTTAGTTGTGAAAAAGTACCTTCTACAATTATTGTTTTACCTTCAGACATTCCATTGGGTACAGCTATAGCAGCAAAATCAATTGTAACTGATTCATTTTCCCCTTCAAGGTAGAATGAATATGATTGCATGTCTAGTGTTCCATTTGAAACCGTACCTCGTAAAACTACAACTTTATTTTCATGAGTTGATGGTGAAGTCATTAATTCATCTACACTAATTGGTGTCTGAGGTGGACTTACCCAAAGGCTTGCTCCAAGTGCTACAAAAATAAGTACACCAGCTAAGATTAACCTCAACCTTCGGTCAAGCATGTTAGTGGGTAATAGCCATCTCTCAAAAGACCTACTGCTTAGCGTACATTAACAGCCATACCTACTGCTTGATCAAGAGAATCCAAAGAGTGTTGGCGTAGTTTCTTTTTTAGGCCTTTAACTATTGATTTTGTAATTCCTGCACCTTCAAAAACAAATGCCGAATAAAATTGAATTAAGCATGCACCATTTATGATTTTCTCCCATGCATCCTCCGCGTTAGAAATCCCTCCAACTCCAATAATTGGAAGTTGTCCTTCAGTTTCTTGATAGATTAAACGTATGATTTCTGTACTTCTGTTCGCTAATGGTTTTCCGCTTAATCCGCCATTTTGATTTGTATATGTTTTCCCATATTTCGAATCAAGTTCTGGTCGTGAAACAGTCGTGTTTGTAGCAACAATCCCATTGATTCCTAATAATCTCGCAGTCCTAGCAATTATTGCTAACTGCTCATCATCTAAGTCTGGTGCGACTTTTACTAATATTGGTTTTTCATTTGCACCATGTTCTTTAGCACATTCCTTATTTTGTTGAATACATTTTTCCAATAATTCCTCTAAGTATTCATCAGTTTGCAAATCACGAAGATTTGGAGTATTTGGTGATGAAACATTGATAACAAAAAAGTCTGCATATGTCCATAATTTTTTGATAGAACTACAATAATCCTCAGCCGCATTTTTATTATCTGTAATTTTTGATTTTCCTAAATTGATTGCAATGGGAATATTTGGCCAATCACCTTTTTCTTTTACTTCTTGCATTCGTTTTGCAGTATTATCTGCTCCATCATTATTGAATCCCATTCTATTGATTAATGAACGGCTTTTCCAATCTCTGAACATTCGTGGTTTAGGATTGCCTGGTTGTTCATGTAATGTTACCCCCCCAACCTCTGCAAAACCAAAACCTAATGCTGGCCATGCAGGTAATGCTTGTGCTTTCTTATCCATTCCTGCAGCTAATCCTACAGGGTTGCTAAATTTAATTCCAAAGCGCTCTACACTTAATTCAGGAGATGAATAAAGTGCACTCATCATACCCCTTGTTAATTTCCATTTCCCAAATCGTTCTAATTTTTTAATTACCCTAGAATGTGCTTTTTCCGAATCTTGTGCGGCCATGATTGGGCGTGCAATTAAGCGATAGAGAAAGCCCATTGTACCGTTCCTAGAGCCACACCCTTCAAGTCTTACGGCCCCTTAGCGAGTATGAGGCATATTATGGGAGTCCAAATTTCGAAGGTAGATGCAAATAAGCACCTTTCAATCCGAGAAGCGGCTAGAAGATTACTTCGGTGTGAAATTAGTAAATTCATTGTTCCAGAAACTTATTCCAATCATGCTCATGAATTGATTTTAGAAGTTAGTGATTTACAACCAGGAAATATCATCGATCCAATAATAGAAACCAATTCAGATGAAAAAACCATCGAAATATATGGCTCTGAAAATAAAATTGTGCAACTCGGCGGTAGTGAACCAGATGAGTTTATTTGTTGGGTTCCTGGTTCTTTCGAACTACTTTGGGGGGAGTTTTGTAAATATGCACGGGCATTGTCAGAAGCAGGTTATCCCGGGTGTCTTAATTGTGGTGGAAGAGATGCTGGAGAAGAATGGGATGAGGTATCAAGACGTTCAGAAATGGCTAATATATCTTAAAAAATTCCTTTATATTATACAGGTAATATATTATTACCTGGACGAATAGCACAAAAAGAACACCCTTAATAATCGGAACAAATCGCATATTAAATCGAGAAGGGAGGAGAGCAAGAACATGAATTTATTAATTGTGGAATCTGGAGCGAAGTCAAAAACTATCCAAAAATACCTTGGAAAAGAGTATGTTGTAATGGCATGTGGAGGCCATGTTCAAGACCTTCCTCAATCAAGAAATGCTTCATGGTCATATACGGAAGGAGAATTACCAAAACCTCCTTGGGGATGGACAAAAGGGGCTGAAAGAACAGTAGGAAAAATGATGAAAAAGGCATCTGAAAATGATGTAAACACAATCTATATTGCTACTGACCCAGATAGGGAAGGGGAATTTATTGCATGGAGGTTATTTGCAATCTTTACAAAGGCGGGATATTCAGATATCCGCCGTGTTACATTTAATGCTATTACTAAAAAACAAGTTGATGAATCAATCTCGAAAGCTTCAGATGTTGATATGAATATTGTTAATGCAGCAATAGTAAGGAGATTAATGGATAGACTCGTAGGTTTTAGAGCTTCGAAATTTGCTAATTCATGGAGTATCAAGTCATTAGGCCGTGTACAAACCCCTACTTGTGGATTTATTGTAGATCGGGAATTGGAAAGAGAAGCATTTGTCCCTGTACCCTATTTCTCTGTACATGCATTTGCTAGTGATATGAAATTTATTGTACGTTTCCATGATAAAGAAGATGAAAATAGATGGAGAGATTCTGATGGAAAGTTTGATTCATCTAGAACAAATGATAGGCAAATGGTTGACGAAGTAATTGCGGCATTAGAATCTGAAAGAAAGTTAATGATTGAAGATGCTAAAGATGGAAGCAGAATATCAAAACCAAAGCCTGCATTTAGTACAGATACACTTCTTCAGGCCGCAGGATCATATCTTGGATGGGGTGTTGGTAAAACAATGTCCGTTGCAGGTGCATTATACAATGGAGGTTTCATTACTTATTTGAGAACAGATTCAACACGTACAGATCCTGAAGCAAGAAATTTAGCAAGAGCCCACATAGAATCTAAATGGGGTTCTGATCATTTAGGTGTAGCACCAGGTCCAGGTGCAGGTAGTCCTAAAGATTCTAATGCACAAGATGCGCATGAAGCGATTAGACCAACTAATATTGAATTAGAATCAGTAGAAGATGGTGAGCAAAACAGACTATATGCCCTTATTAGGGCTAGGTTTTTAGCAACGCAAATGTCTGAAGCAAAATATTCAAGTGTCGCATTAACTACTAAAGTCAAAGGATTTAATCTTCCACTTAATTCAAAAATCGAATGGAGGGTACATGCAGGATGGGAAGCGGCATTTATTCACACAGGGAGAAAACAACCGCTTATTGAAAGGCCAAATTTAGATTTAATGCCAGGTGCAGTACATTCATTAGACGAAACCGATGATAACCCTGTATTTGTTGAAGATCAAACAAAGCCTACTGCAAGATATCGACAACCTTCCTTAGTTGCCCAGATGAAAAAATCAGGAATTGGAAGGCCATCTACTTACGCATCTACAATTAAAAAATTACTAGAACGTAAATATTGTGAAACGGGAAGTGCAGGACTTGAACCTACTAACTCTGGAAGGACTTGTTGGTTAGAAGTGGCTCCCCATTATACTGATTCTGAAGATAGTGAACTTTCATTTATTTTTTCTGCACAATTTACTGCAGACATGGAGAATAGATTGGATGCAGTCGAAAGAGGAGATAAACCAGGACATGAAGTATGGGATAGTTTTATCGAACATTTCAAAAAGTTACATACAATTGCTTTGGAATTAAAATCAAGAACCCCAACTCCCCGACAAAAAGCATTATTTGATCGATTATGGGTGGAAACAGATGAAAAACGTAAATCCGAAATTTTAGCAGAGATTGATGTCGATGACGAAAATAAAATTACTGGTGAGCAAATGAAAGGAGTTTTAGATCAATTGACCTCTGAAACATCATTGCCCCCATCCGAAGCACAATTGAAATTTATAAATTCATTACTTGAACAATATACTGGAAAACAATCTGATGCATTTGCAGCTGTTGAAGCACCTGATCTTGAAGGTCTTACTGGTGGTAGAAAAGGAACAGCTCATAAATTGATAGAGTACCTACTTGAAAACACAGAATCAGCACCTTCTCCTGCTTCACCAAAACAACTGAAATTCATAGCTAGTTTGGCTGGAAAAGCGGAATTAGATGAATCAGCAGCATGTGCATTAATAGATTTAAAAGATTATTCTGAATTAATGGGTGGAAGAAATGGATCTGCAAGTACTTTGATTAATGAATTGAAGAAACGTGGTGTGAAAAAGAAAGGCGGGAAAGCAAAAAAGTAAACGTCTTCAACTTTTTAGCAGTGTCATGACAGAGTACTGGTTGATGAAATCTGAACCCGATGTATATTCATTTGATGATTTGGTTAATGATAAAACCACACATTGGGATGGCGTAAGGAATTATCAGGCTAGAAATTTCATGAGAGACAAAATGAAAATTGGAGATTATGTGTTATTTTATCATTCTAATCACAAACCACCACATGTTGCAGGTATTGCTAAAGTGCATAAGGAAGGATATTCAGATTTCACTGCATTTGATTCTGAGAGTAAATATTTTGATGCATCTTCTACGCCAGATAATCCAAGATGGATTATGGTAGATATAGAGGCAATAAAACCATTAAGTTCTATTGTCTCATTGCTAGATCTTAAAGAGAACCCTGCACTTGAAGAAATGTTAGTAGTTCAAAGAGGTCAAAGGCTTTCAGTACAGCCAGTCGAAAAAAGACATTTTGATGAGGTTCTAAGAATGTCAGGAACCAATCTTTAAACGCGTAGTTATTTCAAAGTGAATCTTTTGCCTTAGTGTATGGGCTCACATGATATTAGAGTTTCAGACAGAGCCTCTCGTATAGAATATGCGATACGTGATGTTGTTGTGCCTGCAACTGAACTTGAAGCACTGGGTCATAAAATTATCAAATTAAATATTGGAGATCCTCTTGCATATCCTGGATTGCCTACTCCGCCTCATATGGTTGAAGCATTTCAGAAAGCATTGGATGAACAAGAAAATGGATATTCACATTCATACGGAATTAAGGAACTAAGAGATGCTATTGCAAAAAATGAGAGTAATAAGGAAAATGGCGGATGGGATTGTAAGGCGGATGATGTATATGTGTGCCATGGAGTAACAGAGGCATTACAGATTATTTTCGCAGCATTTCTAGAAGAAGGAGATATGTTATTGAGTCCAGGCCCTCATTATCCTCCGTATCTTGCATATCCTCAATTATATGGAGGAGTAACCGTAGAATATAGATTAAAATCGGAGGATAATTGGTCCATAGATTTTGATGACCTTGAATCTAAAATGAATGATAAGGTGAAATTACTTGTTTTAATTAATCCCAATAATCCCACAGGGGGGATAATAACTTCTGATGAACTTGATAGAGTAATTAAAATTGCAGAAAAGTGGCCTAATTGTACGATATTATCTGATGAGATTTATGATAGATTGAATTTTACAAATATGCATATCTCTACAGCCTCACGTTCTAATTCAGTACCGATTATTACCTTAAATGGAGTCTCAAAGGTATATTATGCTCCAGGGTGGAGAATTGGATATATGGCAATTCATGATCCTAATTCTAAATTAATTAGTATTAGAGATGGATTGGAACGGTTACTGCGTTCGAGATTATGTGCATCTACTCCTGCTCAAAAAGGATATTTGGCTGGCCTCAATGGTGATGATACTTGGATGTTAGGGCACTTAGAAAAAGTAATTTCACAAAGAGACGTTTGTGTTCAGAGAATAGAAGAGATAGATGGCCTCGAAGTTCAAAAACCAAAAGGTGCATTTTACATGTTTGTCAAACTTACTGATGAAAAATGGGCAAATGATGACAAACAATTTGTTTTAGATTTACTACATGAAGAACATGTATTATTAGTCCATGGTTCAGGTTTTTCACCTGAATATGGAAAGGGACACGTAAGATTAGTATATTTGCCAGAAGAAAAAATATTACATGAATCATTTGATAGAATTGATAGGTTTCTTAAAAAGCACCGTAAAGATAGCATCGATTCTTAGAAAACCATTGAGGTATACGTAGGTACAAGAGGGGGGATTTGATTTTGCGGCCAAAGTACTTAATTTTGTTATTGTTTACTATTGGGTTATTGAGCCTTAGTCCCTCAATTGTTTCTGCACAAGATAGTGTGGAAATTATAACAATTGAACACAATGTTAATTCTACGAATCAAGTAATTTTAATAAATAGCTTAGGTTCTGACTATATTCTTATACTTCCAGCAGCATTAGGATTGTTAGGAACTATCTTTTTGGCATGGTATATCTTACCCAATTCACTATCTTCCCTTCAGGTTGCGTTTGAAGTAGATGAAAATTTGTTCGAAGTCCATAGATTAACCAAGAAAAGAAAAGATGCTAGAAAATTACTCAGACTTAAGGGAGTTCGTAGAGGTGTACTGACTTATTTGATGGCTATGACGGCTTTATCAATTTTAATTTGTGAATTACTTATTGGACCACGTGAATATTATGTCCCAGTCACTATCTTGATGGCAGTATGCGTAGTTGTTCCTGTACTTGTATCTCCATGGGAAACATTAATTGCACAATTAGATCAAATGAGAAGCACAAAGATTAAGGGAATATTTGCACTAATTCGAAGACTTTGGGCAATATTATTTATTTCAGGGGGGTCTCTTGCAGGTCTAATGTATGGATATAGAAGACATGGAGAACTTACTCCTACATGGATTACAATAGCGTTACTGGTTTTCATGTCGCCTACAATATTTGCATATGGTAGAATATTGGGTGCATCTTGGAATATGCTTTTACTTTCAAAGTGGAGAAGTGTTAGAGGGAAATCTACCCCCATTAATCCCGATAAACCTGGGGTTCTTGGTCGTATTTCTGCATTAATATTAGTGATATTCTTGTTTACTATGCCTTTTACCGCTACTAATGGTGTATTTACAGTAATTTATGTGACTTTTTCTGGGATGGAAAAGGATTTAGCATTGAATATTTTAAATTACGGTGGTGTTGGTGGTTGGTATTTAGTAGACTCAGCTCAAATGCAATCATTAATTGAACAATATCAATATTTGAAAAATGTACCTCAGATATTAGCAATGTTTCTTACATTAAATATTGCAATTGTTGGTTTGGCATTTATTTTTGAATTAATTCGTAACCTGTTCTTGGGTGGCCAGTCATTTGGAGGGACTGGGGGAGTTAGTTTAGCAGCAACTAGAGAAATTAGATCTGAAGGAGATGTACAAGGGCGTTTACTTTATTTCGCATTTGCAGGTTTTAGTGGTTATACAGTATTACTTGTTGTTTTAGCATGTTACAAAGAATTTGGTTCATTGATGCCTTTTACAGAACTTTTAGCAGAAAAAGGATTTGGAGAATATGAAATACTTAGGACGACTTGGACATTTATTGCCTCAGGTCAAGCTATTTTTCTGTTGATTTGGATTCTAAGTGTATGGAAGTTTATCCCGCTAAGGAATTATTCATTTGATTTATCTCCCGATGAAAGAAGAGCTGGTGCCTTTAGAAGAGGAACTAACGATTGGATGCAAAAGAAAATTGATAAGGCGGTAAAAACGGATGATTTAGATTTTCTCATTACATTCCAAGCAGAATCAATTCAGGGCGACCAATCGTTGGTAAGGTTAGCAAAAGCCAAGGCTAAGATGTTTGAATTTGCTTTACGTGGATTATGGCCAAAAGCGATTACAGAAGCACGTAATGTACTTGCCCAGCAAGGAGGAGAAGATGATGATGCAAGGTTACTAATCTCCGTAGGTCATGTTGCATGTAGAAGAATTGATGCTGCAAGAGAAGCCCTTTCATCACTTGAAAATGAAGATGATTATTCAGAGCCAGAGGTAATATCCTTTATTGCAGATTATTTTAATCCATGGCAAGGAAGGGCTTCTGATGATGACCTTTGGGACTTTAAAGGGGAGCCAATGATTGATAATCTTACAGATGTTATGGAACGGTTTGGATTATGGTCTCCCGATTCATTAAGTCCCTTATCTCGTGGCGATAAGGATTTACTCGTAGAACATAATGAATTAATGCAAGTTGCAATGTTAAGAGGGCAAAGAGAGCATACAATGGCTTTGGAAAAAGCATTTACATTAGTAAGAAGAAAACCTCATATGGTTAAAGCAAGGATTTCTTTAGCACTTTGTTTACTCGACCAAGGAGAATGGCATCTTGCATTAGATGTTTATGAATCACTTGCAGCGGTAGCAGCAGCAGATCCAAGAACAGAGGGGTTGGGAGAGATTCTTGGAGTTCCAAATAGAGGTTACGATGAATTGTCTGCACCAATTCCACATGAAGTTCTTTTATCGACTCGAAGGGATAATACCAGTAAGCAATACTTGTCGAAATTAAAGCCTTATCTAAAAGAAGCACCTACCAATCCCGCAGTTGGTTTACATTTTAAAAAGAAAATAGATGTATCTCTGAGTGCTAATGCCATGATTGTTGCTGATCAATCTGTAATGAGGGCAGTAGAACCAAGATACAGAGTTAGTAATTTAGTATTATTTATGAGGTTTTTCATATTATGGCCTTCATTTATAGCAACAGGGTGGTGGGTTTCAGAAAATTTCAATCAAGGTTATATTTTTAATTCTGCTGAAACATTCTTGTGGCCTATAGTGACTTTTTCATTATTTTTCATACAATTCCTATTTTCTAGAATCTCACGTACTCAAAGAAGAGTAGTTAAACAAACAGATCAAAAAGCAATGATTGCATATGCTAAAAGGTTGAAACGAAGCAGAGTTGATTTGAGTATTGAGAAAGTTCCAATTGGCAATCATATGCTGATGTCTGGAATCTTAGTGACCATTAGTAATGCTGTTTACGATTTAGGGCTCCCTGGATGGTTATCAGTACGGCTTGAAAAACCAAAAAACTTACGTTCTAATTTAAGGGCAAGATCTAAACAAATAAGATCTTCAAAGTCTCCTCGATATAAGAATTTACCATATGAGTGGTGGAAAAATCAACCACGAGCGCTATCAAAAGAAAGTCAAGAACTTAAGAAAAAAATTAGTTTGGTACTTCAAGATTTTGCGGGTAAGAAGCAATCACAACAAAAGAAATTAAGGCAAAAAAGTAGAAACATGTCCTCCTTAGGATTGGAAGGTGATTCCATGATTTATTCTGGTGATAGAACGAAGAAGACTGACGGTCCAAAAAGAAAGCCAAAAGGTTCACCTCCAAATAAAAATAATGCCTCTGAGGGAAGTTTTGATATTGAAAATTTCCTTGATAATAAAAGAAGATGACTTTTACAAGAATTGTATTTTATAATGATGCGAAGTGATTATCGACGGATCTTATGGTACGAATTTTGCGGGGATCAGTTAGTAGTAGGAATTACATCCGAAACCCCTTTGCATTTTATTTTGCTATACAATGGGTATTCAGTGGGCCGATACAGACGCTACGCTCACGGACTAACCTTTGATGTGACAAGGGAAGTTACTTTAATTTCCATACTTACGGAGGGTTTGTCTTAGAGGTATTATAGATGGAGGAAATGCTACATAAGTTACACGTTTCCCCCTATCCACCCAAAGAAGAGATTGTGAACGTCATCACCCATGGGCTGGGTGTCATCCTCGCGGGAGTGGGCTTTTACTTCCTCTTGATTGAGGCAAATCTGACTGGGGATCCGTGGAAACTATGGTCGAGCGTGACGTTTGGTCTGTGTATGATCACTTGTTATCTCTGCTCCACCTTGTACCATGCCTTTACGAATCTTAAATTCAAGCATTATATGAGAATTGCAGATCATATTGGTATTTATCTGTTGATTGCTGGATCCTATACTCCCTTCATCCTAGTGAACCTGCGTGGTTGGATTGGTTGGACTTACTTCGTCACCATATGGGGTTGTGCTGTGATTGGAATTATTCTCAGAGTAGTGAATATGCGCGTTCCAAACTATACATCAGTTGCACCTTACCTCATCATGGGATGGCTGGCCGCTATTGGAATCAAACCACTATATGATTCAATTGGATGGGATGGTTTGAGTCTGGTT
>Ga0209709_10004500_pt1 | contig 11197 bp, 3 predicted proteins | sample ArcticOcean_MG_C_2_FD_187435 | JGI IMG/M metagenome (GOLD analysis project Ga0209709, IMG submission 187435) | Marine microbial communities from western Arctic Ocean - ArcticOcean_MG_CB4_136 (SPAdes) (version 2) | ecosystem: Environmental > Aquatic > Marine > Oceanic | place: Arctic Ocean... | reverse complement strand
CAGACTCACTTGCTTCTATAGAGTTATTAATGTCTCCAGCGCCATATATAGTACCATACTTTAAAAAGTCTTCATAAAAGCCTTTGAAAAAACTGGTCTTACCTAAAGCTTCTGGAGTTTGAGAGCTAACAACCATTGTTAACAAAGTGAATATAGTAATTAAGATGTTTTTCATTGTTTTTTCTTTTTGTTATATTCTTCTATTAATTTTCTATTTCTTTCTAAAATTGTAGACCTAGCTATAGAATCTTTTATTCTTTTGTTTTCTTTTCTAGTTGCAGCGCCTCTTTTAGCAGCCTCAGATCTTTTCTTTTTTTCTTCAGCTTCCAACTTAGCTCTTTCCAAAGGATCCATCTCAGCTAGTACTTTAGCTTTTTCTATTTTTTTAAGATCTCTAGTTTCTTTTGCTTTTATTTTACCTTGCTCTTTTCTTTTAGCTTTAGCATCTGTTTTAATCTGCTCATGTGTTTCATTTGGTTCTGCACCTAAATCCCAAGTGTTCCAGCCGAAAGCAAAGAAAGCTCTTTTCCATATAGCGTTTCTTTCATCAAGAGCTGCTTTTATGTTGTTAAATTTTTTAACAATTCTATCCAAAGGTACATTTGTACCACCACTTACTATATTACCTATTACAGACCAAGCTGGGCTATCTAACGCTAAACCTCTTGCTTTTATAACATCTTTTTCAAACCTGTAGGTTTGTATTGCGTTATATATTTTTCTAAGCTTAGAACCTAATGGTGGTGATAAGTTAACTAATTCTAGTATAGTGTAAGTGTGATCAGCTGTAAATCCTTTCTTTTCTTGCTTTGTAAATTGTCTTAATGCGTTTTTAAGTGTTGCTGCAACAGCGCCATAAAGTCCACTACCTCTAAGAATACTATCCGCCATACTGTTACCAACATCTACTTTCCACTCTTTGTTTTGGCATCTTTCTAAAGCTTTACCTTCTAGTCCTTCACATTTTTCCTCTTCATCTTCAAACAACATGCTGAATAGTGCTTTTTGCATTGCGGAAAATATAAAGTTTTGTATTGCTCCATAGTAAGCTATCTTAGAAACATTAGTTTTCCAGTCTCCTCTACCGTTTATTAAATCTCTACCTGCTTTTTTTATAAGCCTATTGTACTGCATAGGTGTATTTTGGAAAGCCAAAATAAACCTACCTAAAGGACCAGCTTGTTGTGCTGATATTAAAGAAGGATCAGACGACTGCTGTGTTTCTTCAGCTAACATAGAAAAATCTTCCCAAGCTTTGTCTTCAGCTTGTTTTTGATCCATGCCTTGTTTCATGTATGTTTTTATTCTGTTCCTGTACATTGTCGCACCACCAGAAGCAATTGCAAAACTATCTGCTATTTGAGTTGGAGTAAAACCTATTTTTAATAAGTACTGAAACGCAGCTTGTGCTTTGTTTTTACTACCAGCCATTGCGTTTGCTAGTTCAGCTTCATTTACATCTGTTTTTAATCCTTTACGTCTTTGTTTTAGTTTGTCAGAATTAAATATAGTTGCAAAGTCTCTCCAGTATTGAGGTTGGTTTGCAAACGCTAACGCGGCTTTAGCAGGATTGTTGTCTGTCCAGTTTATAAAGTTTACAGTAGACAAAGTTTGTAGTAAAGCAGATCTCATGTTAAAAAACATTATAGCTCCTACAGAATTGTTTAACCAATTACTCCATTTGTTTACTAATTTATTTTTACCAAATGTCCTGTTAGTACCATTTTCCATTCTATAAAGTATGTCTTCTAAAGACTCTCTAAAGTTTTGACCGTACGCAGCTTCTATTTTGTTTAAGTTTTCTTGGCTAAATATTTCTTTTGAGTTTTCTATATACTCTTTTATAAATTCTTTTCTACCTATTTTTTCAGTTATGCCGTTTAAGTCACTAGCAATACTACCTGTTAGCCAGTATTCACCAGGGGAAGTATAACCTTGTTTTTGGTTTGATATTAATCCAACACTGTCAGCAAACAACTTAAGTCTCTGATCTCCATTAACTATACTAAGCAATTCGTTTAAGTCTGTTTTAGATAGACCAGGTATTTCATGACCAGCTTTAGTGTATAAATAAGCTCTAACAGCTTGATCATACGTGTAACCTATGTTTGGTATTTGTTTTCCTAATTTCTTTTTAACATCTTTAAACTCTGACCTTAAAGCATTGTAAGACGTTTGAATAGCTTGTTTAGCCCTTTCAATGTTAGCAACACCTCTTGAGTAAGGTTTCATTAAATTATCTTCTATCCACTTTTTATCCGCATCACCTTTTTTTCCTTTACCTAAAAAGTCATACATCATACCCATAAAATCTTCTGCTGATGGCGGTAAAAAATATCTAAATCTACCTTTGTTTCTACCTACCATTTCGCCTTTAGACTTAGAGAAAGTTTTAACAGCATCAATACCTGTCCTAGCTTCTAACATTTCGTTAAACTCTTGACTACGACTTTTGTTTGATTTTACAATAGCTTGCTGAACATCACCTTTAACATCTAAAACACTAAGAGCATCTTTAACAGCTTTTACGTTTTTAATAGCGTCATCAGCAAAATAGAAATCATTATAACCATCAGCCGCTTTGCCTATTATCCAATCAGCTTTTGCTTGAGCATTACCGTCGGCTAAACCTGTTATATTTGCTATTTTAATATCTAAACCTATTTCTTTTAAAAACTGTTGAATAGCAACGTCAGAAGCTTGTGGTCTAGCTGTTAAAACAAATATATCACCAGCCCCAAACTTGCCTTGACGTTTTAAAGCAAGATCAGCTAACGGTCCTTTTTTACCATCTATAACTTGACTAAATTCGCTAAAATCAAACTTAGCGCCTTTTGATTCTAAGTCAGTAGATTGCGCGGCGAACTGTGTAGCGTCTATTTTTCCAGTAGTGCCGTCAGGTAGCGTGTATAGCACGTTAGACTTGGTCTGGGCCAGAGTATCATCAAAATCAAAAACAGAAATACCCTTAGTGTCCTTGTTTGGATCAAGCGCAGCGTTTAAGGCATCAGCCCTATTTTGATTATTTATGTAATTTTCTACATTTGTCTTACTTATAATTTTATTTATAAAATCTATAGATAGGTTTTGCCTTTTTATATACTCTATAGCCTGTAGACCTTCTGATGTCAAGAAAGTGTTATAAGAATCTGGATCAACAGTTAAACCTCTAAAGTCACCTGCAATTGATGTTTTTCCTAACGCGTCATCTTGAATAGCTGAAAATAACTCTGCGCCAAGCGTTTGATTGTAGCTAGAGAGTATTTTATCCATTTCTAGCTCAGCAAAAGTATTTATAGCGTGTAGTTGTTTAGGTTTATTAGCTAAACCCATTCTGTGTATTGTAGCTGCTGTTTTTAAAGCTACTTTAGCTAAGTCCAACATAACGTTAGCAGCTGGATCAACATGCTCACCTTTAAATTTTAAATGAGATTCTGGTGCTGTTTTTGGGTTTTTTAGTCTATCGTCTATAAACTGCTGTAGCGTTACTTCTTTCTTAAACTTAGCTGTTTGCTTTTCATACATCTTAGTAGATCTATCTATAGCAAACTCTCTAGCTTGAGCGTAAAATATATGATTTTCATCAGCCTCCATAGAACCATCTACATATTGTATTAATGGTAATCTAGTTAAACCTCTTTGAGCTTTTACATTACTTGTTGATGATTCTAACCATCTCATAAAACCAGGAGCTAATGAAGGGTTCTTGGCTATAAGCTCAGTAGCTTTGTTCATTATATATTTTAAAGCTTCTATGTTTGCTACTTCAGCTTTAGCTATAATGTCACCAAATTTATCTTCAATCTCAGCTTGTTTTTCTGCTGCTGTTTTATTTTTCTTTAATATAGTAGTTATCTGCTTCATTACACCACTAGCAGAATTGAATATTCTTATATCAGAAGGGTTAAAAGATAGTTGTGTATCAGAATCTTGATCTCCTTTTGCTTTTCTTTTTTTAGCTAGATCATAATACTTTCCTGGTTTTCCATCAGCCTTCTTCTTAGCGCCATCTAAATAACTATATGTTATACTAAACATGTCATCACCCACGGCGTCCACTAACTCTGGAGGTAGTATATCTATTAAAGCACTTGAGAACTTAGCTAACTGCTCCATTGAAGCCTCTTGATTTTTGTTAGTTATAGATCTTTTATAAGTTTCAACTGCAGGGCCAAATAACACAGGCATGTCTTTCCACTCTATCAAAGGTTTTTTAAATCCAGTTTTACCTTCATCAAAATAAGTACCTAAACCAATTTCTTCAGCATAAGCTTGTATATCACTAGGTTGCTCTGACTTATACATTAAATAAGCATCTGAACTACCGCCATTTACTATGGCTTGATCCATCATATTTAATAAAGCCTCTTGAACAACTGCTGCTGATTTGTTTGACTTAGAATTACCTCTTTCTATATCTCTACCTATATCTAATATATCTATAGATGCTGAAGCAACGTTTACTATTTCTTGGTTTCTGTTTAACTCATTAAAAACCTCAGTGTCATTAGCTATCATTTCTAAACCAGTCTCTTCTGCCATAGCTTTAGCTAAAGATTCTTTTCTACCTCTTGTTAAAGATTTTAATGAAAGATTACCATCTGGGCCAACAACCTCACCAAAGTAAGATAAAAACTGTTTGTCTGATATATTAATGTTTCTTTTAACCATTTCTAAACCAGATGTTCTACCTGTTTCAGCGCTAGACTCAAAATCAATCTTTCTACCTTGCCACTCAGTTGTCCACTTACCATCTACTTTCTTTTGAACAGCTACAGGTATTGCACCACCTAACCAAGTGGTGGTCATATTTTCTAGTATAGTTTTTTTGTTCTTTAATAAGTAGTTAGAAAACTTGTTGTTTTTTAAACCACCCATTAACTCTTTAAATACTATATCATTTTGATTACCTATTTCTTTTTTAAACTCTCTAACCCAAGGTGCTATTGTAACGTTTTTAGAAGTTTGTTTAAACACAGAGGTTTTTAAAACTCTAACAACTTTTATTACAGTTTCTTTTAGTTTCTTTACGGCAAAACTAGGTACAGCGTTTGTTTTTATTATGTTAGTATACTTGCCTTTTTTAATAGTAGGTGATTTACCACTTTTTTCACTAAATCCATCAACTTCTTTACCTAGGTTATAGCTTTCAACTATACCTTGTATCTTATTGTCTAGTTGACCATTTATCCACCTGTTAAGTTCTATAGATCCACTATATCTTTCTACAATGCCAACAATACCTTGAACTTTTACTTCTCTTCCACTCTTACCCGTCTTAGTTGTTCCATATGTTATGTCAGCTAATATACTTTCTTCAACAGCTTTAAAGCCAGGTATTTTACTAAACTTTCTTAGTCTTCTTTTTACTTCATTAGTATACTCGTAACCTACAAGTTGACCTAGTCTAGTTTTTTGAGATTCAGACATATCATTCATGTGATCAATTCTTTGATCTTCACTCATAGATTCATCTAGACCCATTATCATCTCAGTAGTACTATATAGATCTTTAGAACTTTTAGTATTTTCACTAGTCCCTGTTGGACCAAATAATCTACCTATTTTATCAGTAAGAGATATAGGATCAGAATTATTGTGGTTTTTTACTATGTCAAGTATTTTAGCCTGAACACCTCTAACACCACCAATTAATGCTTTGTCACCATAAAGGCTTTTATTGCTTCCAAATATTGCTTGTTTAATGTAAGGTGTATAAAAGTTTACAATAGCGCTACCATAGCCTTTAGCTTTTGTATTAAATGCTTGATTAACATTTCTTTCTAAAGCTGTTTGAGCGCCTAAACCATTAACTAAACTACCTTTAGCACCTTTTTTAGCTACGTTTAGTATAGATCCTTTAATGCCTTTACCGCTAGCCATAGATTTATTATAATCTTTCAAGAAATTATAAACATCTTTACCAGTGTTAAACTCTATACCTTTTATACCTAAGTTTTGAAAAGTTTGTCTCAGAACATCTTTTATTTTAGTAAACATGTTTTCTTCAAAACCTATAAAACCTTGAGCCATACCGTCTGAAAAGAAAGTAAGTAACTCCTCTGCTTGAACATCTGCTGAGTTGTTCTTATAAGCTTGTAGTTTTGCAGATAAGTAAGAACTAGGGTCGTAACCTCTAGCTATCATGTTATCAACTTGATCCTTTAGAACTCCAGCCATAGCTTGAGCTGCTTTAGGATTTTTCATCAAAGTCTCGTTTAAAACAACATGTAGTATCTCGTGTTGAGCAACTGTAGTTTCGCTGTTTTTTTCTGATTTTGTTTTGTTTATTATTATCTCTTGCGTACCATCCTTGTATTGAACTACAAAACCATTGTCACCTACTCTTTTTACGTTAACTTCTTTGTCTTGTTCATCTTCTTTTTTACCTTTATTTCTAGTAGGCAAGGCAGCGTTTATTTCAGCTATTCTATCTTTAACTTTTTGATCAGCTGTTTTAGCGTTTTCTACAGTTAAGTCTTCATCGTCTTCATAAGTATTCGTGTCAATACCTAGCTTTTTAGCTGTTTTCTCAGATGCTTCAGTTGTTTTCTTTGATATCTCATCTTTGTTTTGAGCCACTTGACCTGAAGCAATCTCACCGTCGATTTGAGATATTCTTTCGTTAATACCTTGTAAATCCCCAGTAAATTTATACTCAGCACCGTCTGCTCCTATCATCTCTATTGTAGCAGTAGCACTATCACCCATGCCTTTCTTAGCATCAAGTAATTTTTGTTTTTCTATGTATAAATTTATTTCAGTGTCGGTAACAAACTCACCACCTAAAGTTATAGCGTTTTTTATATCATTACCATGTTGAAGCGCTTTGTCCGCGGCATCCATATCCTGCTTAGATCTGTTCATAAGCTCTGTTTTACCAGCAGCCTTAGCTCTATTGTATAGATTTTCTGAGTATTCTTTATTTGCTTTTAAGCTCTCCATAACGCCATTGACGTTGGCTCTCATTTCCGTGTATACTTGTTTTTGTATATTAGCATAACCGCCACCTACAGTAGAAGTAGCAATAGAGGTTGATCCAGATAATATAATAGTACCCATTAATGTTTCAAACTGAACTTGAGCGTTTAAAAAACCAGTTTCATTTGATAAACCTACAGTAAGCTTAGCCATATCTGTAAGAAGTAGTTCCATTTCTTCTTCACCAATTTCTCCAATAAGATTGTTAACAAATTGTTTACTTACTTCTTTTATAGCTTTTTTGTTAGCTGCTTTAGATAAATTACCTTTAAATGCATCTAATAAGCCTTTACCAGCTTTAGTGTTAAAGAAGTTAGCATCAGGCATTATACCTTGAACTACAGATGTAGCGAAAGAAGCCATATTACTATATGCTAAAGCCTGACCTTCGGTAAGACCCAAGTCTATAGCTTCGTTGTAATTGTCTCTTATAGTTCCCATGTAAGCGACTTGACCCATTCTAAGAGTGTTCATGCCTATGCCACCTAAGGTTTTCTTGCCACCTTCTAAAAGCACTTTTCCACCAACCTTTAGCTTTGGCACTGTAACACCAATGTTACCCCATTGAAGTCCTTTTTTGTTTTTGCCAAACATTTTGTAAACATCTTTAAGCGTACGAAAATCCCCTTTTTTAACAGACGCAGCTAAAGCCAATGTGAACGGTAGCATTTCTCCTAAAGTTTTAGTCACTGATCTACCGGTTAGATTAATATTATCAGTAGTGGCGTCTTTGTCCCAAAAATAGAGATTACTAAATTCAAAATCTTCTCCAGCTAAACTTCCACCAACATCAGAAGTTCCAAAAGTATTATTTTTTAAGAAACTACTGTCGACTAAGTCGTCTACGAAGTTTAATCTATCGTAAGAACCTTGTGTATCTGCTCCAAGCTTTGTTAGAACGTAAAGCAAACCCCTGTTAGCCATTGAAGCGGTACCATAAAGATACTCAGTGCCAAAATCTCTTAATCCTTGGCCTGTTGTTGCTACAACATCTAAACCGCTAGCTAAAAGCTCTCCGTCTTGTATTTTTTTATCTCTCCACTCTTTGAACTCAGTAGTCATTTCAAAGTTGTCGCTTATGAAAGCATTTTTAGATAAATCATAATCATATTGAGCAGCTAAGTTATAATAATTATTTTCTATAGCTTCTGCTTCTAGGTTGTATTCATCAATTTTAGCTTGTGTTAAATCAGCAGCATTAATATTTAGTATATTGTTCTGCAATACCTCCATCTCATAAGAAGCTCTTTTACCTTCTTTATCTAAAACAGCCATTTTAGCATTGTTGATAATCATCTCTTTTTGCTCAACACCCATAGTCTCGCTAATAGCGTCGTCTCTAACAGATCCTATTAGTCGCTGCCTTGTTCTTCTATTTTTTTGACCATGAACGTCGTTTAGTATTTGGGTTTTTACGTCGTTAGTAAGCTCTATGTTTTCTTCGCCATCTAGCTCAGATGTAATTGAAAAACCAGCACTATGAGCTTCGCCAGTGTCTGTTTTTTGTATGTTTTGTAGTATCAAATTAGATTGTTCGTATGCTAATTTTGCATACTCTGGCGCGTACTTTACAATATCTGTTTTCTGGTCGTTATAGCCTTTTAAACGCATATCGTAAAACTCTTTGTCAATAGGGTTTTCACTATTTTCATCATAAAAACGCAAGTCTAACTTTCTTATCTCTTCGTCAACTGCTTCAAGCTTTGTTTGTATTTCATTATACGTTCGAGCTTCGTATGTATCTACTGGATCTATATGGTCTTCGTTTTGCTGAACTGCAAACTCATGTCCAATACGTTTTATTTCATTTTCTAAATAACTTTTTTTTGTAACCATAAAGACTCCAGATGATCCATTTGGGTCTTCTAAGTTTTCTAGTTTGTTCTTTAAAAAAGCTACGTAAGGATCTCCAAAAAAAACAGGATCACCTGGGTTGTTTTTGAATTCGTCTTCAAGTTCAAGTTGGTAAGCAGGTGGATCAATAGCATCCGTTCTACTTCCTGGAAAGCTATCCGTGAAGTTTTCACCATTTTCGTTTTTATTGTAAACTTCGAAGTCTTTACCTTCTATTAAAAACAAATCCGAAGAAGATCGATCTCCAAACAATTCCGATTCTTCTTGGTTCTCTGAGGCTTGATTGTTTTCCGACCCCGCATTCGCCTCCGCATTTGCAGGATCTGATTGGTTTCCCGCTATTACGCTAGCTCCGAAACTGTTTTTCCATGTATTAAGGTCTAAACCCATACTAGAAGCAGCGGCGCTAGCCTCTTCTTCCGTGTATTTTTTGTCACCTACTATATAATCTGGCATATTATTTTAATTTAATTTATTAACCAATCTTGTGCATCACTTTCGTCATATATAACAACGGTTGGATCTAGAGCTCCATTTCTAACAGCTGTAGCTATTGGTGGATCACCCATCCAAACTATAGACTTACCACCAGAACCTTGAACAACTTGTCCTATTGATGGTGCAGCTTGTATTTTTCGAAATCTAGTCATAGCTGCTACTTTTTGTTTACGAGCGTTTCTTTGACCTATACTTTCTTTAGGTCGTGATTTTATATCTTTTTTTCTTGCGGCGTCTGCTGCTACTTCTTGCAAACTCTTAAGGTAAGTATCAGACAACCATGTTCGAAGCTGTTGCTCATTATCTGGGTCTAATAAATCTTGATCAAAACCTTCACCATCTACTAATGGAACATCATTTATAACAGTGTCGTACATCATAGACATTAGATCTTCTCTACCCATACTATTAAACATACCTTTTAATTGGTATCTATAGTTGTCTTCTAATCCACCCTCTATTCTTGTTGCTCCAGTATTTGCTTTATCTGTTAAAGTCATTAACGAGTTAAAGCCTTCGTTATTTCTAAGAAAATAATTGTACTCTGTATCTTCTTCAAAACTACTAAAAGGAACATAAGCTCCATCATGGCTTATTTGAAAACCACCACCTGGTTCTATAATAATGTCAAAATCGTTGTTTTTGTAAAGAGCATTTAGTTTAGTAACGTCTGAAGCATCGCTTATAGTATTGTTTTTTGTGTCTTCGTAGTATTGTTCTCTTTTTGCTTTAAAATTATCTAAATTTGTACTTAAACTTTTAAAAGCTCCGTTTATTTCGTTCATTTTCGCAACAGCCTCCATATATCCAGGGTCGTCAGCGTCTAGCTTAGATGCATTTTTAGCAGCTTCAGCATATTCGTTTCTACTCTTTATAAGATAAGCATTGACCTCGTCTTGCATAGACGACTCTACTTTAGACACGTCTATAGTGTCCATACTATTTACAAAGTTTTTTAACTCTGCTTCGTCTTGTCTTTCGTTGTAAGCCTGTTGCGCTAGACTTCTCATAGCTACATCACTAGGTTTTCCCGCGGCAATACCAGCATTGTATCCAGCGCCTGGATTAAAGAATTTATCTGCAGCTACACCTGCGCCTTGTATTAGATTTTGATTTGCCATGTTATTGTTTTATGATTGTAGACTGTCTACGTTATCAGCAACACCACCCACCATTTGTCCTATACCACCTGTTATAGAAGCTGTGGCTGCGTCTCTAGCTTGATTAGCAGCTCCAAGTCTTTGTTGCGACATACCAAGCATAGTTTCTGTTTTGTCTTTTTCAGCATTTCTAGATGCTTGTTCACCAGATAGTTCTGCGTTTTGAATAGTCATTCTTCCACCAGCAGCTTTCATTTGATTAGCTTGTTCTTGTTGACCTATGCTAACTGATGATTGTTGTGCTTGTTGATTACTAGAACCAGCTAAAGCCTGAGCCATAGCAGCTATTCCAGAACCTCCAGCAGCAGCTCCCATACTACCCATCACATTTGCTTGCCCTTGTTGAGCTTGCTCTCTAGCAAAATCAGCGGCGCCAGTGTTTACTGAAAGGTCTTCATAAGCGTTATCTAAATTAGCAGCTAGGTTAGATGTGTCTAAGTTTTCGTATCTAGCTTTGTTTCTAGACATTTCTGCTTGAGCAGCTCTTTGTTCTTTTCTTCTCTTACCACCACCGATAATTCCACCAGCGATACCCATTAACCCACCAACACCTTGAGCAATCATATTGCCAGGTAGTTGTTTTAGTGGTGATTTTTTGTATAATCCTTGTGCCATTTTATTTATTGTTTATCTTATTATAATTACAGGTTATTTACTACTTTCAAATATTTCTGATCCAACTGAAAATAATTCAACCTCTGTTG
>Ga0209709_10004499_pt1 | contig 11201 bp, 9 predicted proteins | sample ArcticOcean_MG_C_2_FD_187435 | JGI IMG/M metagenome (GOLD analysis project Ga0209709, IMG submission 187435) | Marine microbial communities from western Arctic Ocean - ArcticOcean_MG_CB4_136 (SPAdes) (version 2) | ecosystem: Environmental > Aquatic > Marine > Oceanic | place: Arctic Ocean... | reverse complement strand
TATTCGAATGATTTAACAGATCTAACAAAAAAAATTTTAAAAGTAATCAGCTAAAACTTGACGGAAGTTAATTCTACGTTAGATTGTATGAATGCCAAAATTATTTACAGGAGCAGAAATAGTATTCAAATGTCTTGAGGATCAAAATGTAGATTATATCTTTGGATATCCTGGAGGTGCAGTATTACCAATTTATGATGAACTTAAAAATCACAAATCAATAAAACATATTTTGGCGCGACATGAACAAGGCGCAGGTCATGCAGCCGAAGGGTACGCAAGGTCTTCAGGTAAACCGGGGATACTTCTTGTAACATCCGGACCAGGAGCAACAAATGCAGTTACAGCATTAGCTGATGCTTACATGGATTCAGTTCCTTTAGTTTGCATATCAGGGCAAGTTCCTACTCATCTAATAGGAACAGACGCATTCCAAGAATGTGATACAACTGGCATCACTAGACCGTGCACTAAACATAATTGGCTAGTTAAAGATGCAAATGATTTATCTGAAATTTTACATCAAGCTTTTGAAGTTGCTACCACAGGAAGACCGGGGCCGGTATTAGTTGATATACCAAAAGATATTCAATTTAATAAAGGTAAATATAAATTTATAAAAAATAAAGTAACAAAAAAAATTAATAGAAGAGTATCAAATAAAATTAATCCAAAAGATTTAGATAAATTTATTGACATGATGAAAAAATCTTCTAAGCCAGTATTTTATACGGGCGGTGGTGTTATTAATTCTGGTCCCGAAGCAAGTACACTTCTAAGAGAGCTAGTAGCTCTTACTGGTTTTCCAATCACATCTACCCTTCAAGGTCTGGGCGCTTACCCTGGTGATGACCCTTTATTTTTAGGAATGCTAGGAATGCATGGAACATATGAAGCTAATAACGCAATGCACGATTGTGATTTATTAATCAATATTGGTGCTAGGTTTGACGATAGAATTACAGGTAAACTAGATGAATTTTCTCCTGAATCAAAAAAAATACACATTGATATAGATCCTTCATCTGTCGGTAAAAATGTGAAAGTTGATTTAGCAATAATAAGTGATGTTAGTAATTTATTAAAAAATTTAATTAAAAGATTCAAAGATAAAAACAAAAATTTTTTAAACTCCAATAAGCAAAAGACTTCTAATTGGTGGATTCAAATAGATAAATGGAGAGAGAAAAAATCTTTAAACTTTATTAACAGCGAAAAAACTATTAAGCCACAACATGCTGTTCAAAGACTTTATGAGCTAACAAAGAATAAAGATACCTTTATAACGACTGAAGTTGGGCAACATCAAATGTGGGCAGCGCAACACTATAAGTTTAATAAACCAAATAGATGGATGACTTCTGGAGGGTTGGGCACAATGGGCTACGGCTTACCAGCTGCAGTAGGAGTTCAAGTAGCCCACCCTGGAAAGCTAGTAATTGATATTGCAGGTGAAGCATCTGTGTTAATGACTATTCAAGAGATGTCCACCGCAGTACAGTATCGTTTACCAATTAAAATATTTATATTAAATAATGAATATATGGGAATGGTCCGCCAGTGGCAGGAACTATTGCATGATAAAAATTATTCTGAAAGTTATTCAGAAGCATTACCGGATTTTGTAAAATTAGCAGAAGCCTATGGATGTGTTGGAATTAGAGCCTCTAAGCCCAGTGAACTGGATGAAAAGATTAAAGAAATGATAGATATTGATAAACCTGTAATTTTTGATTGTGTAGTGGATAAAGAAGAAAATTGCTATCCAATGATTCCATCTGGGAAACCTCATAATCAAATGTTATTAGGGCCACAAGATGAAAAAGAAGAGGTTTCAGATGAAGGAAAAACTTTAGTTTAATGAAGAAATCTAAATCAGCTTATAGTGAACCAAGTAAAATTGGAAAAAAGGAACATCATATAATTGTCATTTGGGTTGATAATGAAACAGGTGTTTTAGCTAGAGTGGTAGGACTGTTTTCTGGAAGAGGATACAATATTGATTCTTTGGCTGTAGCAGAAATAGACAAGAAAAAACATTTATCTAGAATAACTATTGTTACAATTGGAACGCTCGAAGTAATTAAACAAATAAAATTACAACTTAAAAAGTTAATACCAGTTCATAAAGTAGCAGACTTTTCCAGACATGATCCCAATATATTATTTAAAGAATTAGCCTTATTTAAAATAGTTGCTAGTCTTAAAAATCAAGAAAAAGTAAAGAAGATTTGTAAAAAATTCAATTCAGTAGTGTTAGATAAGTCAAAAAAGTCTTTTGTTATCCAGGTAACTGCTTTAAGAGTAGAAATTGATAAATTAATTAATAATTTAGAACCACTCGGGTTAGTTAGTACCTCACGAACTGGAGCGGTAGCGATGACACGAGGTCCAGAAATTTTTAAATAAACTTAGGAGAAAAAATGAAAACATTTTATGAAAAAGACACTGATGTAAATTTAATTAAAGAAAAAAAAGTTGCAATTTTTGGTTATGGTAGCCAAGGCCATGCACACGCATTAAATTTAAAAGACAGCGGAGTTAAAGAGGTTGTAGTTGCACTTAGGGAAGGATCTTCAAGTGTGAAAAAAGCTGAGAGTGAGGGATTAAAAGTTATGTCATTATCAGATGCAGCAGCATGGGCTGATGTAGTAATGATGCTAACACCAGATGAATTACAATCAGAAATTTATAAAAATCATATAGAGCAAAGAATGAAAGAAGGAACTAGTTTAGCCTTTGCTCATGGTCTTAATATTCATTTTGATTTAATTAATGCAAGAAAAGATTTGGATGTATTTATGGTTGCTCCTAAAGGACCCGGTCATACAGTTCGTAGTGAATATCAAAAAGGTGGAGGTGTACCTTGTTTAATGGCTGTACATAAAGATAGTTCAGGCAAGGCGAGAGACTTAGCTCTGTCTTATGCTTCAGCTATAGGCGGTGGAAAATCTGGTATTATTGAAACTACTTTTAAAGATGAATGTGAAACAGATTTATTTGGTGAGCAAACAGTTTTATGCGGTGGTTTAGTTGAGTTAATTAAAAACGGTTTTGAAACTTTAACTGAAGCTGGGTATCCAGCAGAGATGGCATATTTTGAAACCTTACACGAGGTAAAACTTATTGTAGATTTAATATACGAAGGTGGGATTGCAAACATGAATTATTCAATTTCAAATACTGCTGAATATGGAGAGTATGTTTCTGGAAAAAGAATTGTAGGTAGTAATACAAAAGAAAAAATGAAAGAAGTTTTAAAAGACATTCAATCAGGTAAATTCACAAAACAATGGATGGATGAACATAAAGCTGGTCAAAAAAATTTCTTAAAAATGAGAAAAGATTTAGCTGACCACCCTATTGAAAAAGTTGGAAAAGAACTTAGAGCTATGATGCCTTGGATTGGTAAGAATAAATTAGTAGATAAAGATAAAAATTAACCCAAACTGATCCGTTAATTTACATGAAGCTGCATATATATTTTGCAAATTCTCGTTTTGATTGTAGTATAGAAATTACAAATTTAATATTTTTGAATCTTTGAAGTCACTTTTATTAAAAATGAATATTAATTTATATGAGCGATAAAAATAGAATAATTATATTTGATACAACCATGCGTGATGGAGAACAGTCTCCTGGCGCTTCGATGAGTTTAGAGGAAAAATTACAAATATCTCGTTGCTTTGATGAATTAGGTGTTGATGTAATAGAAGCGGGTTTTCCAATTGCCTCTCCGGGAGATTTTGAAGCTGTAACAGAAATAAGCAAAACTTTAAAAAAATCGATTCCTTGTGGCTTGGCAAGAGCAACAACTAAAGATATTGATGCATGTCGAGATGCATTAAGTCATGCAAAAAATTTTAGAATACATACTTTCATATCAACTAGCCCACTGCACATGAAGCACAAGTTAAACAAAACACCAGAGCAAGTTTTAGAAGCAATTGAAAGTAGTGTTAAGTATGCTAGAAAATTTACCGATGATGTTGAATGGTCTTGTGAAGACGGAACAAGAACAGATATGGATTATATGTGTAAAACTGTTGAGCTTGCTATAAATTGTGGAGCAAAAACAATTAATATTCCTGATACCGTTGGCTATACAGTTCCAGAAGAATATACAAAAATTATAAAAACTTTAATTAATAAAGTTCCAAATATTGATAAAGCAATTTTATCAACACATACACACAATGATTTAGGTTTAGCTGTAGCTAATGCATTGGCAGGTGTTGTTGCGGGAGCAAGACAAGTAGAATGTACAATAAATGGAATTGGAGAAAGGGCAGGTAATTCAGCGCTAGAAGAAATTGTAATGGCGATCAAAACAAGGAATGATCTAATGCCATTTACAACTGGAATTAATACAAAACTAATAAGCAAAGCATCTAAAATTGTATCAAATGCTACGGGCTTTCCAGTACAATTTAATAAAGCAATTGTTGGAAAAAATGCATTTGCTCATGAGTCAGGTATTCATCAGGATGGAATGTTAAAAAATAGAAATACTTATGAAATAATGACTCCTGAAAGCGTAGGGGTACATAAAACTTCTTTAGTTATGGGAAAACATTCTGGAAGACATGCTTTTAAAGATAAATTAAATGACCTTGGTTATATAGATGTTACTGACGATGTAATACAAGAGGCTTTTGGTAAATTTAAAATTTTAGCTGATAAAAAAAAACATGTATATGATGAAGATATAGCCGCTTTAGTAGATGATAGTTTAATAACTGAAGATAACGTAATTAAATTAAAATCATTAAAAGTTTTTGCTGGAACAGGTGAACCACAAAAAGCAGAAATGACGTTAGAAGTTTTTGGTGAAATTAAAAAAGCTACTGAAACTGGTGATGGTCCGGTAGATGCTATATTTAAATGTATTAGAAAATTATACGCGCATGATGTTACACTTCAGTTATACAATGTGCACGCTGTAACAGAAGGAACAGATGCTCAAGCTACTGTAAGTATTAGAATTGAAGAAAAAGGTAAAACAACAGTTGGTCAAGCAGCAGATACGGATACTCTTGTTGCTTCAGCCAATGCATATTTAAATGCATTGAATAAAATGATTATTAAACGTAAAAAAAAAGCACCAGATGAAAATCTTAGTGTTCAAATATAGAAAGGAAGTAAAATGTCAATATTTCAGTCATTATCAGGATTAATGTCACTATGGTCACAAGACATGGCTATCGATTTAGGAACAGCTAACACCCTCGTTGTCTTGAAGGGTCAAGGGGTTGTATTAAACGAACCTTCAGTTGTTGCAGTAATAACTGACGGAGGAAAAAAATCAGTTTTAGCTGTTGGAGATGAGGCAAAAACAATGTTAGGAAGAACACCTGGCAACATTCAGGCTATCAGACCTTTGAAAGACGGAGTGATAGCTGATTTTGTTGTAACTGAAGAAATGATTAAACATTTCATCAAAAAAGTTCACAAAAAAGCAGCTTTTGCCAACCCAAGAATTTTAATTTGTGTACCAACAGGGTCTACTCCCGTTGAAAGAAAAGCGATTCAAGATTCTGCTTTAGCTGCAGGAGCAAGAAAAGTCCAATTAATTGAAGAACCAATTGCTGCTGCAATTGGAGCTGGATTACCTATTTCTGAAGCTACAGGTTCAATGGTTGTAGATATTGGTGGTGGAACTACTGAAATAGCAGTCATGTCTTTAGGCGGCGTGGTTTATTCTAAATCATTAAGAGTGGCGGGTGATGCGATGGACCATTCTATAATTAACTATATGAGAAAAAAATTCAATTTATTAATTGGTGACTCAACTGCTGAAAAAATAAAAAAAGAAATTGGAACAGCGGTACCCACTTCTAGCAACACTTTTTTAATGAAAGGAAGAGACATTAGATCAGGAACACCAAAAGAAATTGCTTTAACAGAAGAAGATGCAGCTGAAGCTCTTAGCCCAATTCTTCAACAGATGTTAGCAGGAATTAAAGAGGCATTAGAGAATACTCCACCAGAACTATCTGCTGATTTAGTAGATATGGGTTTAGTTTTAACTGGAGGAGGTGCTTTGTTAAGAAATATCGATAAATTAATTTCAAAAGATACAGGTTTACCAGTTACAATTGCAGATGATCCACTTTCATGTGTTGCTATTGGAACGGGTAAAGCACTAGAAAATGAAGAATTATTTTCTACGATGTTGTCTGAATACTAGTTTAGAAAATAATTTAAAATGGCATCAAATAGAGATGATTTTGGAATTGCAATACGCTATGCTCTTTTACAAAAAGGAGCAAAGCACAAGTTTTCTTTATTTTTCTTAATATGCATTTCAATATTAATATTCTTTTTAGATAGTTTTTCCAGCAATATTATGAGTAATGTTAGATCTATTTTAAATGATAGTATTTATAGAGTGTCTGCTGTATCAAGCTCACCTTTTAATTTTCTTGAAAATTTAGGTAAAGATACAAAAAATATTTTTTTCGTTTTAAAAGAAAATAAATATTTAAAAGCTGAATTAAGAGAATTAAAAAAAAGGGATTTTCAAACTAAATACTTAACAAATGAAAATAAGAGACTAAAAGAAGTTTTAGATTCAAAAAATGATTCTGCAGTTTCTTATGTGCTTACGAAAGTTTTACTAGACAAAAAAAGCCCTTTTTTAAAATCTATCATTTTAAACAAAGGTCGTAGATCAGGAATAGTAAAAGGAATGCCCGTTATAAGTAAAAACTATTTGATTGGAAAAGTTGTCGAGGCTAATTACTTGTCATCAAGAGTACTTCTTCTTAATGACTTAAATAGCAGAATTCCAGTAACATTTGGAGATAGAGCAGTACAATCAATCTTGACTGGCATCGGAAGAGATAAACCAAGGTTAGAATATTTACCAGAGAATTTTGAGGCATTAGATGGAGAAACAGTATTTACCTCAGGAAAAGATGGAATTTTAACACCTGGTCTCCCTATAGGTTTAACAGAGAAAATTAACAACAAATTAGATGTGAAATTATTTGCAGACCCAAATCAATTATCTTTTGTAAAAGTTATATTAATAGATAAAGATACTGAAAGTAACTTTTAGTATGGCAATATTCCCGAAAAAATTTATTACATACATCATTGGGCTCGGCCCAGTTATATTTTTATATTTTTTATCCATCACAGAAACAAATACAGAGTTCAGTAATTATTTTGAAATTGTATCATTTAATTTACAATTAATTATAGTTTACTACTGGACATTAAAAGCGCCTTCAATGTTAGGTAGTGGAAATATTTTTTTTGCGGGAGTGGTCAACGATGTCATTATGGGCTTCCCGTTAGGCACAAGTTCTTTAACTTATTTAGTTACAGCAGTTGTAGCTACATATATAAGAAATGTTACAGTCAATACTTCTCTCATTACTGATTGGTTTACTTTTTTGATAGCAATATTTTTCGCTAATCTAACTTACTTAATCTTAATTTCTAATTTTACTGACATAATTGTTACTTATTTGGATTTATTTTATAATTCTTTTTTTACATTCTTATTTTATCCAATATTTTGGGTTTTATTTAGTAGTTATAAAATGTTATTAAAAGGTGCATCGTAATGAATAAATTTAATCCTTCTTCTGGTAAAAGCGCATCAATTCAAATTAGCAGAAGAATGTTCGTACTTTCAGCAGGAAAAGCAATAGTTTTTTTTGGCATTGTGGGTCGACTAGTTTCTCTCCAAATCACAGAAAGTAAAAAATATAGTACACTTTCAGATAAAAATAGGTTTAGAGAATGGAAGATAGCACCTCGTAGAGGTGTAATAAAAGATTATTTTAATAATGACATAGCTTCTAATGAACAAATTTACCAACTTCATATAACACCTGAAAATACCTCAAACATAAACGAACTATTCTTCAGATTAAAAAATATTTTACATTTAACTGATAAAAAGATTTATTTGATTAAAAGAAAAATTAAAAAACAAAAGCCTTGGGAGCCAATCATAATATCCGACAATCTAAGCTGGAGTGATTTTTCAAGAATAAATCTTTTCTTACACGAACTGCAAGGTGTTGAGCCAATAGTTTCTGTTGCTAGAGTGTATCATGATAAATCTACCTCACATGTAGTAGGGTATGTTGCACAAGTTAGTGTTAAAGATTTAAAAAATAAAGAATATTTAAGAGACATGGCAGTTTCGGGCATAGCAGTTGGAAAAAATGGATTGGAAAATAAGTTAGATAAAGAAATCATAGGAAAAGTAGGTTTTCAAAGATATGAAGTTAATGCGTATGGAAAAAGAATTAGGCAAATAAAAAAAGATGAGGGAAAAGAAGGGGCAAATTACAATATAACGATAGACTTAGAGGTTCAAAAATTTACCGCTGAATTAATAAAAGATTTAGCAGCCTCTGTATGTGTAATGGATATTTATAGTGGAGAAATTGTTGCCATGGTTTCTTCTCCAACGTATGATCCAAATGCTTTTGTTCACGGTGTAAAAAAAGAATATTGGAAAAACCTTTTAAGTCACAGAGACAAACCTCTTTTAAATAAATCAATTTCAGGCCTTTATCCACCAGGTTCCACAATAAAAACAATAGTTGCACTGAGCGCTTTAGAAAATGACATCATTAACCCAAGTAAAACCTATAGATGTAAAGGCGTAATTGAATTACATGGAGAAAAATATCATTGTTGGAAAAAAAAAGGTCATGGGTTCGTAAATATGAGAACCGCAATTAAAAAGTCTTGCGATGTTTATTTTTATGAAATTGCTAGAATACTGGGTGTAGATAGACTGTCAGAAACCGCAAAAAAATTTGGCTTAGGTCAAAGGGTATTAGATGGTTTTATAGAAGAAAAATCAGGAGTTGTGCCTAATACAAGTTGGAAAAAAAAATTTATAGGGAAAAATTGGTACATAGGTGAAACTTTGCACTCTGGTATTGGTCAAGGATATTATTTAACTACACCACTGCAACTATGTTTAATGACAGCACAAATTGCAAATGGTGGGTTTAAAATTAAACCTCACTTAATTGTGGGAGAAAAAAAAAATAATAATCTAAAAAAATATATTCAGTATAAGAATGATAATCCAGACCTTCCTTTACAAACAGACATTGCTATTGCCAATTTTGACTTAGATCCATTATTCAAAAACCAGGAAAATATAAATTTTATTAAAGAAGCTATGTTTGCAGCAACAAATGAAATTGGCGGAACATCTTATCGTTCAAGATTAAAAGGTAAAAAATATATGTTTGCTGGAAAAACTGGTTCATCACAAATTAAAAGATTTACAGAAGAACAAAGAAAAAATGAGGTTAAACAATCTGAGATAGATTATTTAGCTAGAGATCATGCTCTTTATATTGCTTTTGCACCTTACAATAATCCCAAATATGCTATCAGTGTTCTTGTAGAACATGGTGGTTCAGGAAGTAGTGCAGCAGCACCTTTAGCAAAACAAGTTATAAAAAAAGTTATCGAGAGAGATAAGTTAAGAAGTAAAAATGAATTTATAGATAGCGAAATTTAATGTTTACACCAAGATCCATACAATCATCACTTACATTAAAAGGTAAAATTTACTCTATAGATTATATTTTAGCGTTAGCAGTATTACTTCTTGGAATTATTAGTATGTTCGCAATGTATTCAACTGATGGAGGTACTTTCGGCTATCATACAAAAAGCCACATAATTCGATTTACAATATTTTTTCTCTTATTTTTATTTCTTTCCTTTTTGCACGTTAGATTTTGGCACAGCACTGGCTATATAATATATATATTATTTTTTTTACTTCTCTTAGGTGTAAAATATTTTGGTTTAACTTCTTCTGGATCTCAAAGATGGATAAATTTTTACTTTATGAATTTACAACCTTCAGAGTTAATGAAAATAGGATTAATTTTATTTTTAGCTAAATATTATCATAGGATCCAAGCTAACGATGTTAATAGAATAAAATTTATATTTTTACCTTTAATTGCGTTAATAGCGCCAGTTTTGTTGGTAATAACACAACCAGATTTAGGAACTTCAATTTTAATCGCTACTGGAGGAATTGGTGTTGCTTGGCTTGCTGGTGTCAGGATAAAATTTTTTGTTTATCTTGGAATTTTATTTATATCATTATTGCCAATTGCTATTTCATTTTTAAAACCTTACCAAAAAGCCAGAATTCTTACTTTTTTGAACCCAGACAGAGATCCTCTGGGTGCAGGGTATCAAATTATTCAATCTAAAATCGCAATAGGTTCAGGTGGATTTTTTGGAAAAGGCTTTCTTAATGGATCACAGAGTTATCTAGATTTTTTACCTGAAAAACATACAGATTTTATATTTACTCTTTTTTCTGAAGAATTTGGGTTTTTTGGATCTATATTTATATTGTTACTATATGTTTTGATTGTTCATAGAATAATAAAAATCGGCCACATTACTCGAAGCAACTTTGGAAAACTTTATTGTTACGGCTTTGCCACAGCCTTTTTTTTGTATGTTGCAGTAAATATGGGTATGGTCCTAGGGCTACTACCCATAGTAGGAGCGCCATTGCCAATCATGTCATATGGTGGTTCTTCGATGTTAGCAATAATGTTTGGCCTAAGTATTGTGATGTCATGCAAAATCTATAAAGATGTACCGGTCAATTAAAGCTCTCACCAACCTATTTTGAACTATTTTTTTTAAATTAAAGGTTGCAGGCAATTAGTTTAGGTGGTTTAATTTTATAATTATAAAATGTTTGGATCAAAAAAAGATAAAATTTTTAGCGAAAGACAAGACACTGAAAGGTCTTTAATCAGTGAAACTGTAAGTATAGACGGCACAGTAAATAGTTCTGGAGCAATAGACATTGCTGGGTTAATAAAAGGTCCAGTTTTTTCAAAAGAAGTCGTTGTAAAAGAAACTGGCTCAATATCAGGTGAAGTAGAAGCTGACAGAGTTGAAATTCACGGGCATTTGGATGGAAAAATATCTGCTGAAAATGTAATTATAGGTAGTACTGGTGTTGTTAAAGGTGATATCGAGTTTAAAAATAATCTTAGAACAGAAGACGGCGCTGATATAGAAGGTTATATTAAAAAAAGCCCAACTGCTGGTAAAAAAGAATCAAGCTCATCTGGCGACTTTCTATTTTCTAAATCAAAAGAAGACAAAAAACTGAAAAAACACGGAAAACCTACAAACGGTCACAAAGATTCCGAAATAACAGC
>Ga0209709_10004498_pt1 | contig 11201 bp, 10 predicted proteins | sample ArcticOcean_MG_C_2_FD_187435 | JGI IMG/M metagenome (GOLD analysis project Ga0209709, IMG submission 187435) | Marine microbial communities from western Arctic Ocean - ArcticOcean_MG_CB4_136 (SPAdes) (version 2) | ecosystem: Environmental > Aquatic > Marine > Oceanic | place: Arctic Ocean... | reverse complement strand
CGACGGGTGACTAAAGGCTATTCTTTCGTTCGGGATTGTTCCACCGTAACGGGCTAAACTTTAAATGCTAACGAAAGTTACGCTATTGCTGCATAATTAATTTAGGTTAATTATAAAAGCACGGTCTGGGGCACCGGGTAACAGAACGCCCCTACACACTTTTCTAGTTCTCTTTATTCATAATACCGATTAACGTTTAGATTTATAATGCCGATTAACGTTTAGGTTAGTTTTGACAGCTTATCTTTCATGATTAGTTTAAGTTTTTTTAACGTTCTTAAATTGTACCAAGTTTTTTGTCCTCTTTTTAATTTTCTTTCTTTTTCAGCAATATTTACTTTTTTTTTGAGATTTTTATGTTTTTCTTTAATTTTCATAATTTACTAACTATCTTTTCTCACGGAAATAGAAATTAATTAACAAGAATTAAAACAGTAAACTTTGCGTGTGACAGGGTGTAGACATGTGGTCTGAGCACCAGGTAACAGAACACCTCTTACTTAAGTTTCTAGTTTGTTGAAATATATTCAACCTCTGAAAAACGATCTGTTGGAAAAATCCAGTAAAATTCTAAGGTTTCTTTTCCAATATTTTTTAAAGCATGCTCTTCGTTTCCTGCTATATAAACTACATCACCTTTTTTAATTTCTTCAAGTTCACCAGATTTATTTAAAATTCCTGTGCCATTGGTAACTATATATATTTCTGCAGGGGAATGATAATGGAGGGTCAAATCACCTCCTGGAGCAATTTCAGCAAAACCAAGTGAAAGTCCAGAACTTCCCATAAAATCTGCATCAATTAAAAATTTCCATCTAACACCTGGATATTTCTTAGTTGTTGACCATTCTTGATTGGAGACAGATTTAAGATTTTTTACAGATATCATATAAAATCTTAACCCATGTCTTATTTTTTTTAAATATAAATTATTAAATTTTATCTTGATATTATATAGAGTTTTATGCGTCAAAATTTTATAGAGTTAAAGAAATCGAACAGCGTGATAGCAGAATCTCCTCTCTTACTCATTTATAACTAATTCTTTTTTTAATGATTAATGGTAATAAGGATAGAAATAAAATTTTTATGAAAAATCTTATAAACATTGTGTTAAAAAATAAATGATCATAATTGAGTTTTTTGGACCATCTGGTTCAGGCAAAAGTTATTTTAAAAAAAAGTTAATTAGGAATTTTTCATTTAAAGTTTTGGACTATAAATCTTTATACAATCTAATTAGTGACAGAAGTATAATTTTAAAACTTTTTTATAATATTATCAAATTACCTTATTTACAAAGGATAAAAAATTATTTTTTTATAAAAAGTATAAAAAGAATTGAAAATAGTAAAAATTTTAATAAAGAAAGAAAATTAAAAAAAAAAATTTATTTAATAAAAGAATTAATAGCCAAAAGTGAGTTTAAAAATAAAAAAAAAATTTTAGAAAACTGGGCAAGTGAAGAAATTCATGCAAATCACTATGCAAAAAAAATTACACATCAAAAAATATTAATTGATAGTGAAGGTTTAATTCAAAGATTATTTATTTATTGCTATAACAAAAAAAATAAGAAAATAATTATTAGAAAATACCTAAATTTAATTGAAATGCCAGAAATAATAATATTTTTTGAAAAAAAAAGGATAAATAAAAAAAACGATTTTATGATTAATCAAAAAGAAGAAAAAAATATTTTTAATCTTACAATAAAAGAACTAAGGAAAAAAAATATTTTAATTATTAATTCAAAAATTGGAACTAACAAATCTTACTTTAAAATTAAAAAAAAACTAAAGTTATAAAAAAATTTTTTATGAAAATACTACATATTAACTATCATCAAAATCAGGGTGGGGCCTCTGTTGCAGCTAATAGATTAATCGAAGCATTAAATCAAAATAATATAAATTCAAAACTAATCGTAAATCAAAAAATTAATAATGACGAATTTGTACAACCTCAATTCAAAAATACCTATGAATTATATTTTCATAAAATAAAAAAAATTTTATCTATTTATATAAAAAATATTTTTTATTTAGTGCCTTTAATGGAATAAACGATAAACGAAAGGGATTTGACTTGTTGTTAAAAGCAGTATCAAAAATTAATTTAGATCTAAAAGATTTCGAGATAGTAATTTTAGGCAATACTGATGGTCTAAAAGAAATTAAAAGAAACTATAAATATAATTTTAGAACTTTTGATAAAAATAAACCTATAACAGATTTTGAATTAATAAAAACTGCCTACTCAGCTTGTGATCTTTTAATAATGCCAAGTAGACTGGAAGCACTTGGACAAGTAGCGTTAGAAGCTGGGTCTTGTTCCTTGCCCTGTGTAAGTTTTAAAAATACAGGTATAGAGGATATAATAACACACAATGAAGATGGTTATTTAGCTGAATATTTAAATGTTGAAGATTTAGCGAGGGGTATAGATCTGCTTAATAATGAATCTATTAATAAAAAAATGGCAGAAAATATTAGAAACAAAATCATCCAAGAGTTTTCTTACGAAGTAATATCACAAAAGTAAAAAGAAATATACGCAACGTTAGTTTAATATATAAAAAAATTTTTACTTTAAAAGTTTTATTAAATTTGGCTTAAAATATTTAGGACCTTTCATTACTTTTCCATATTCATTATAAATTGGTTTACCATTTTCATCTAATTTACTCATATTAGAGTTTTGAACCTCGTCAAAACATTTATCAAGATCAATTCCAAAAGCATGCCCAGCACCATATGTTACATACAATATATCTGTTAAAGCATCTGCAACTTCTAAAAGATCCTGATTTTTCATTGCTTCATTTAACTCATCTAACTCTTCTTTAATTAAATCATACCTAAGCTTATTAATCTTTTCATCGCTGAAAGAAGGCTTAGTTTTAACTTCTTGACCAAAAGTTTCCATAAAAGTTTTTACTTTGTTAAAATTTGACATTTAGCTCCTGTAAGTTTTTAAAATTTAATGTATAAGTATATTAAATTATTAATTTATAAATAATCAATGAAATTAAGAAAAGAATTTGACAGTATAGGAAGTGTAAATGTACCAAATGATAAATATTGGGGTGCGTCTACTCAAAGATCTAATAAATTTTTTAATATTGGAAAAATCTTAGTTAACATTTCAATAATTAAGTCTATTGCTATTATAAAAAGATCTGCTGCGATAGTCCATTTTAAAGAAAAACAAATTGAAAAGAAAATAAGTAACTCGATAATAAAAGCTTCTGAAGAAGTTATTAAAGGAAAACTTGACAAAAATTTTCCTTTAAAAGTTTGGCAAACGGGTTCAGGCACTCAAACGAATATGAATGTTAATGAAGTAATTGCTAATAGAGCAATCGAGATGATGGGTGGAAAAAAAGGATCAAAAAAACCAGTTCACCCTAATGATCATGTAAACAAGTCTCAATCTACTAATGATGTTTTTCCAACAGCTATGCATATTTCTGTTGCTCAGGAAACTATCAGTAAACTTTTACCAAGCTTAAAAATCTTAGAAAAGGAATTAAATAAAAAATCTAAAGAATTTAAAAGTATTATTAAAGTTGGAAGAACTCATTTACAAGATGCTACCCCATTATCTCTTGGTCAAGAATTTTCTGGTTATCAAGTTCAATTAAAAAAATGCATCGAAAGAATAGAATATGCACTTAAAGAAATATATTTTCTTGCACAGGGTGGTACTGCGGTTGGAACTGGGATTAATTCAAAAAAAGGTTTTGACAAAAAAATTGTTAAAGAAATTGCACAATTCACTGGACTTCCTTTTAAACCAGCCCTGAATAAGTTTGCAGAATTAGCAGCTCACGACTCTATTGTAAATTTTTCAGGGACATTGAATACATGTGCTGTAGCTCTAATGAAAATCTCAAATGATATAAGATTTTTGGGCTCAGGTCCTAGAGCAGGATATGGTGAGCTAATATTACCTGAGAATGAACCAGGATCTTCTATTATGCCAGGAAAGGTTAATCCAACACAATGTGAAGCTGTAACTATGGTTTGTGTTAAAGTAATAGGTAATCATACTGGAATTACTCTAGCAGGATCACATGGGCATTTTGAACTTAATGTATTTAAACCAATGATCGCTCATAATATACTTCAATCAGTAGATCTCATTGCAGATAGTACAAAAAATTTTGCAAGATTTTGTGTTAAAGGAATTAAAGCAAATAAAAAAAAGATAAAAGAACATTTAGATAACTCTTTAATGTTGGTTACTGCATTAGCTCCACATATTGGCTACGACAAAGCTGCCAAAATTGCGAAAACAGCATTGAAAAATAATACTACCTTAAGGTACGAAACTCTTAAAACAGGACTTGTTAAAGAAAAAGATTATGAGAGGATAGTAGATCCTAGAAAAATGATTTATCCCTCATAAGATGAAAATAATTTATTTACTATGCGCCTGCTCCTAATTAAATTATTGTTTATATTATCATTAAATTCTTCAATAATTGCTATCATTGCATCACTACTTTTCCCATCATCTATTTTAAAAATTTTAAATTCTATTTGGTTTGATAAAAAGTCATAGTCTAGGTTAATAAATATCTTTTTAATTGGTTTTCTAAATTGTTTATTTGTTTGAAGAAAAGAAAATAGATTTTCATAACTCTGAATATCTATTAAAATGTCTGTGCTTAAGGTTAATTTATCATTTTTAAAAAATAAATTACTATTATCAAGTTTTAGTAGACCAATTTTTTTATTAATTAATATTGTTTGATCAAAATTTATTTTACCATTAATAACATTGAAATTAATTTTTGCTGAATCAAATATTGTTTTTTCTTTATTTGGAGTAAAATTAATACGAGAATCAACGGCTATATTTTTATTAAATAATAATTTAGTTTTAATAAATTCAAATAAAATAGTATTTGGATTAAGTAATTTAGACAAATCATAGTCATCTATTTTCATTTCAAATTTTAGATCAAATGGATTAATTGATAGTTGACCTTCGTAGTTAACTTTAAAATTTTTTACTTTAGAATCTTTAGATTCAAAAATAATTAAATTTTCTTTGGCATCATATTTACTATAAATTTTAGAATTCAAAATTGTAATGATATTTTCTCCACTAGTTAAGTCTTTGTTTATTTTTTGAGATTCATTGAAAATATTTAGGTTAAGTTTTTTGGCATTTATATTTATTGTTTTATTTTTATAGGAATAAATTTTATTATTTAGGTCAAAAGTAAATGGTATGTTGAATGCTTCTCCATTCAAGCTGAATATATTTAATAGTTTTTGACTATCAAAAAAAAGAAATGCTTTTGGAATTTTGACAATTATAATAGTTTCGTTTTCCTTGTCTTTAAAAAAAAATTTACTATTATTAATTTTAATTTTCTTATCAGGAAATTTATTATTACTGGAATTGTTTAATAATTCTAAATCATCTCTTAATACAGAAAAATTTGCATTATCAATTTGAGTCATATTAATGCTCATTTTTTTTTTATCAAAAAAATTTGATTGACTAATAAATACCTTTAAGTTTTTTATATCAGCAAGTGGAATTGATTTTTCAACATCGTGTTTAAATATTTTAGAGTCTTTAATCAAGAAATGTGGTGCTGGTAAAATGCGATATGAAATATCAGAAGATATACTAAAATTTATTTTGAATTCCTTAATTAGTTTACTTTCAATATTATTTTGTACCCATGTTTTGTCGTATAAAGTAGGTATCGACAAATAAAATAGATAAAGAAACAATAAAGAAATAAAAGTTATTATAAGTTTATTAAAACTACTAACTTTAGAATTGTTTTCTAAAAAATAGTTTGTTTTATTTTTAAGTTTGATTAGTGTCTTGTTAATTAAGGAATTAAAAGATTTAACAATTTGATTAACAAGTTTTTTTTTCATATTTACAACTGAGGTTTAATGAACTTATAATGAAAATTTAAAAATGATAAACTCTGAATATTTAGATAATCTAAACAAAGCTCAAAAAGAAGCTGTTTTATACCTAGAAGGACCTTTGCTCATAGTCGCTGGAGCTGGTTCTGGAAAAACTAAAGTACTTACATCAAGAATAGCACACATTATTAAAGAAAAAAAAGCATTTCCCAATCAAATACTTTCCGTTACTTTTACTAATAAAGCGGCTAAAGAGATGCAAGGCAGAATCAGCGCAATGCTAAGTTCAGAGGCAATTGGGCTATCATGGCTTGGTACTTTTCACTCAATTTGTGCAAAACTCTTGAGAAAACATGCGCCCGCTGTGGGACTAACCTCTAACTTTACAATTATAGATACTGATGATCAAGTGAGATTGGTTAAGAATATATGCAAGGCTGAAAATATAGACATCAAGCAACTTGCTCCAAAATATATTCTATCAATTATTGATAGATGGAAAAATAAGGGTTTTTACCCAAACGAAGTTATAATAAATAAAAGTGATATATACGAAAAAACTTTATTACCTCTTTACAAAATATATCAACAAAAATTATTAGACTTAAATGCCTGCGATTTTGGAGATTTAATTTTACATGTGGTAAAAATTTTAGAAAGACATTCAGATATAAGAGAAATCTATTCAAACAATTTTAAATATATACTTGTAGATGAATATCAAGATACAAATTACATACAAAGTAGGTGGTTACATTTATTATCTGGAAAATATAAAAATATATGCTGTGTTGGAGATGACGACCAATCTATTTATAGTTGGCGTGGTGCAGAAATAAAAAACTTTTTAGAATTTGATCAGGTTTACAAAAACTCAAAAGTAATAAGATTAGAAGAAAATTATAGATCATCACAAAATATTCTATCCGTTGCATCAAATCTTATTGCAAACAATCAAAATAGAGTTGGGAAAACTTTAAGGGCAACGATGGATGAAGGTGACTTAGTTAAACTCAACTGTTTTAAAAATGGTAAAGACGAAGCAACAGGAATTTCTGATGAAATAGAAAAGAAGCTAAAAAAAAAATATTCTTTTAATAATATTGCTATTTTAGTTAGAGCTATTTTTCAAACAAGAGAATTCGAAGAACGTTTTTTAAAAATCGGTATACCTTATAGAATTTTAGGAGGAACAAAGTTTTATGAAAGAGCAGAAATTAAAGATTGTGTTGCTTACTTAAGGTTAATTCATCAACCAAAAGATGATTTAGCTTTTGATAGAGTGGTTAATAATCCCAAAAGATCTATTGGAGAAAGCACTGTAAAACTGATTCACGAATTTTCAAAAAAAAATTCAGTTAGTTTAGAAATTGCATCAAAAAAACTTATTGAAGAAAATATGATCAAGCCAAAAACAAAAATAGGTCTTAATTCATTTTTATTTTTAATAGAAAAATGGAGAAACGACATAAAAATTAAAAAAACAAGTCACGTAAAACTATTGCAATTAGTTTTGGATGAATCTGGATATTCGGCAATGCTTAAAAATAAAAAGGATATTGATAATGAAAGCAAACTAGAAAACATTAAAGAACTCTTGAGCGCTATGAAAGAATTTGATGGTTTAGAAAATTTTTTAGAGCACGTAGCGCTAGCAACATCAATTGATCAGGATTGGGATGGAGAAAAAATTAATATGATGACGATGCATGGCTCAAAAGGACTTGAATTTGATGTTGTTTTTCTTCCAGGATGGGAAGAAGGTCTTTTTCCACATCAAAAATCAATAGAAGAAAAAGGACAGAATGGACTCGAAGAAGAAAGAAGGTTGGCTTATGTGGGGATAACAAGGGCTAAAAAAAAGGCTCTAATATCTTTTGCTATGAATAGATTTTATCAGGGTAATTGGATAGACAGCATGGCATCTAGATTTATTGAAGAGTTGCCAGAAAAATTTCTTGAAAAAAATTCTTTTTTTGACGAAACTAAAGATGATGGTGGTGATTTTGATTTTAACCAAGATTTTGAAATTGATCAAGGTACCAGAAGTCCTGGATGGATTAGATATCAAAAAAGAATTAAATGATTAATAAAAAAATTAAAATATTAAAACAAAAGTTTAAAAAATACGAGATAGATGGTTATATAATTCCGAAAAATGACGAATTTTTTTCTGAGTATGCTGTTAAAGATAGGCTAAAAACTATTTCTAATTTTAATGGTTCTGCAGGCTTAGCAATAGTTATGAAGAAGAAGAACCTTTTATTTGTAGATGGAAGATACACAATTCAAGCTAAACAACAATCTGGCAATCAATTTAAAATAATAGAAATTCATAAATTTTTACCTAAAAATATTATAAAAAATCTAAAATTAGGGTTTGATCCTAGTTTATTTACAAAGAAAAGCATTAATTCACTTTTTGGTCATTCACTAAAATTAATGTCTATCAAAAAAAATTTAATAGACGAAATTTATCAAAAAAAAGATTCCAAACGAAAGATATTTTATTCACTATCTAATAAATCGGTAGGAGAAAGTCATCAATCTAAAATAAATAAAGTTTCAAATATATTGAAACTTAAGAATGCAGATTATTTATTTGTAAGCTCTCCTGAAAATGTTGCTTGGTTAATGAATATCAGAGGATATGATAACCCTACTAGCCCTATACCTAATTGTCGATTATTAATTAATAAGAATAAAAAAATATTTTTGATTGTTGAAGAAAAAATTGCTTCTGGAATAATTAAAGATAAAAAATTTAATAAAAAACAAATCATAAATCCCAACAAATTTGGAGATTTAATTAAAAAACTAGATGGGAATAGGTTTATTATTGATTCTTTATCATGTTCCATTCTTAATGAAAAAATTATTGAAAAAAATTTTAAAATTGTAGAGACAAAAGATCCTTGCTACAAATTAAAATCAATTAAAAATCCCACTGAAATTAATAACACTGTTAACGCACATATAGAAGATGGTTTAGCTTTAACTAAATTTATTTATTGGATTAAAAGTGTTAATAAAAAAAAAATAACTGAAATTGATGCAAAAAATAAATTAAAAAAATTTAGAAAATTAAATAAAAATTACTTATTTCCAAGTTTTGAAACTATAGCTGGATCTGGATCTAATGGAGCCATAGTACATTATCGCGTTACTAAAAAATCAAATAAAATCTTAAATAAAAATGATTTATTTTTATGTGATTCGGGTGGGCAATATAAATTTGGAACAACCGATGTTACTAGAACAATTTGTTTTTCAGACCAAAAAAAATCTATTAAAGACGTATTTACCAAAGTATTAAAGGGACATATTGCGGTTTATCAGACAAATTTGAAAAAAAATAATACAGGAAAAAAAGTTGACCTTAGGGCTAGAAAATTTTTAAAAAGAGATGGTTTAGATTATGCGCATGGAACAGGCCATGGAGTAGGCTTTTTTTTAAATGTTCACGAAGGACCACAATCAATATCAAAATATAACAATGTTGAACTTGAAGAAGGCATGATTTTAAGTAATGAACCAGGATATTATAAAAAAGGTCAATACGGAATTAGAATAGAGAATCTGGTCTTCATTAAAAAAGATAAAGATAATTTATGTTTTGAAAATTTAACTCTAGCACCCATAGAAAAAGATTTAATAAATTATGATTTGCTCACTAAAAATGAAAAAGATTATTTATTTAAATATCATTTAAAAATTTACTCAACATATTCTAAGTTTTTAAATTTGAATGAGAGGAAATGGTTAGCTAGTCTTATTTAACATTTTCATCCACTCTTGCTGGTTTATAACTTCAATATTTAAATCATTAGCTAAATTAACTTTTTTATTAGTCGGATTTTCTCCAATAATTAAATAATCTAGTTTTTTATTAACATTGTTGATTATTTTACCTGAGTTTTGTTCAATTAAAAATTTGGCCTCAGCTCTACTAACTCCATTCAATTTACCTGTAAGCATAAATGTTTTATTTTTTAATAAACCTTCTTTATCTGTAGATTCAACATTGGAAATAGTAAGGTTTTTATTTAATTCAGATAAAACAACTAGATTTTTATTATTTAAGAAAAAAATTTTGATTGAATTAATTTGTGTTTCTCCAATTCCATCAATATTTAATAAACTATCTATATGATTATCTTTAGATAATTTTAAAAAATTTGTTGAAGACTTCAAGTGTCTTCCTATAAGTTTTGCATTCTCTTGCCCTATATGTCTAATGCCTAATGCATATATGAACCTTTCAAGTGAAATTTGTTTTTTCTGTTCTATTGAAAATTTTAGATTAGAGACTGATAATTTTCCCCAACCTTCTAATTTTTCTATTTTATTATAATTAAGATTAAAAATATCTTGAGGGAGTCTAATTATTCTTAAGTTCCAAAAATTTTCTATAATTTTCTTACCTAATCCATCTATGTTGAATGCTTCCTTAGAAACAAAATGTTTTAGTTTTTCTATAGCAACTTTTTCACATTTGTATCCTTCACTTATACATCTTCTTACAGAATCTTTTTTTTTTGTAGTTTGGTTATAGTCTTTAACTGTCTTACCGCCACACGATGGACACTCAACTGGAAACACAAACATTTTTGAATTTTTACTTCTTTTTTTTATATCGACTGAAATAACATGTGGAATTACATCGCCAGCTCTTTCTATTATAACTGTATCTCCTATTCTTACATCTTTTCTAATTATCTCATCCTCATTATGTAACGTTGCATTAGAAACCATAACTCCCCCGATATTTACAGGTCTAATTTTTGCTACAGGTGTAAGAGCTCCTGTTCTCCCCACTTGAATTTCAATATTTAATATTTCAGATATACTGCTATTAGCAGAGAATTTGTGTGCTATAGCCCATCTGGGTGCATTTGCTGCAAAACCTAATCTTTTTTGAAGATCAAAACTGTTTACTTTATATACAACACCATCAATATCGAACGGTATCTCTTTTCTTTTTTCTTCTAAGTATCGATGATTCAAAATTAAATCTTTAATACTCTTAATTTTCTTGTTGTATGGATTTATTTTAAAACCCCACTTTTTTAAATTATCTAAAAAATCTATTTGATACTTGATATCCATGTTTTCTGCATAACCATATGTGTATGCAATAAATCTAAGTGGAATCTTACTTGTAATTGATGAATCTTTTTGCCGTAAAGATCCAGATGCTGCATTTCGTGGATTTGCAAATTTTTCACTTATTTTCTTAAAATCATTATTTTCGATAAAAACTTCACCTCTTATATCAATTTCTTCTGGAAAACT
>Ga0209709_10004495_pt1 | contig 11204 bp, 21 predicted proteins | sample ArcticOcean_MG_C_2_FD_187435 | JGI IMG/M metagenome (GOLD analysis project Ga0209709, IMG submission 187435) | Marine microbial communities from western Arctic Ocean - ArcticOcean_MG_CB4_136 (SPAdes) (version 2) | ecosystem: Environmental > Aquatic > Marine > Oceanic | place: Arctic Ocean... | reverse complement strand
TAAAGTCTCATGAACTAATTCCATGACATTTCTATCTGTCATAGTTATTTCCATTTTCCAATGCCACTTTGTTTTTTTAGATCTTTTAATAATACCTTTGACATCAAAAAGTCCGGCAATATAAGAGATATCTAGTTTATAATTGTTATTCATTTGTATCTTTCTTTTTTAGTTGATCTTTTTTAATTATATATTTTAAGGTACTCGTGTATGGATCAAATTGAAAATCCTTAGTGCAACTTACCAACATCACTTGAAGGAGTATCAGCATCAACATAAAACTCAACAACTTCCGACTCATCCACATATATTTCCCCTTCCGAGTCACATGTCTTACATTGTAAGACTATGTGTTCTCTACCTTCTTTTATACCACACTGGACATACCCATTGCCATTACAATCATTACAGATTGCTTTGTGTGTTCTATATTTTTTTAATTTTGCCATTTAGCTTTTTTGCTTTCTCATTCGTTAATGCTTCTATGGTTTTACTAATTGATAATTTTGCATCGGGTAATAATACCTTCGACAAACTAATCAAAGTCTTGTATGTTTCATGGGTTAGTGAAACATTTCGATATTTACTGATATCAGTCATATTTTTGTTTTACCTTTCATTTATAATGACTATATAGGATTTTTTAAAAGGATTGTCAATGATAAAATTTACTTTAATAATATGGGTGTGCTCTTTTTTACAAGGGGAGGTATGTATGTCTCCTCTTCAATCTCCAACTCTGTATAATAGCTGGTATGAATGCTCACGGGCTGCACATCAAGAGTCTTTAAAGATTATGTCTAAGTTAGGCTACACAGTAGTTAATAAGGATAAAATTGCTATGAAGTATAGATGTAAAGAAGTAGACATTATTTGACAATATGGCAGAAATGTGTTAAAGGACCTCTTCTCACCACAATTAACCTATTTTATTTCCCTATGAAATAGGTTTATTTGTACAGTAATGTCCTTGAATTGTGCCCTTTCCATCATTTAAATACCATCCCTGTCGCATAGCATTAAACTTAAAAATAGGTGGATCGAATTGTTCACCCCAGCTGTGAGTGGCCATTACTTCACGATAAGAATCCCCTAACGCCAGACAATCCAGCACATCAATTGGAGGATTAAAATGTAAGACTTGTTTTTCTATTGTTCCGTTGAACAGTAGTATTAATATCACTAATGTCTTCACCATGTTTTTTTCTTCCCCATTTAATAATTTTATCAAAATTTCTGGCTTTGATTTTTATTTTAGGACCAAATCTTCGCCAAGAAGACTTAACAAGATTGAGTTCAATGAGCAAACTTGTCCATTGCTTTGGAGATATATTAGATATTTTTAACTGTACTTCTTTCATTCTTTAACTTTCTTGCGATATATTCATAAATAGGCGCCTTAGACTGATCTCCCTTTTTGATTTTATTTTGAAACAGATCTATTTTTTTTTGTTGAGCGGCTATTCTAAAGATATCAGCCATTTCTTTAACTTTTTCATTATTAGATATATCCATTATATGCTCTCTGTCCTCAGCTAGATGACCAGTATAATAGATAATAGAATTATTTGGCTTAGCTTTGTTAATCCATGTATGGGCTTCTTGTTTATTCATAATATTTCCTTTTTAGTTAGTTGTTAGTTAAATGGACATCCTTCAATTAAACAAGGAAGTGTAAATTCCCTTGGTTGAAGGTCTTTTCCCACTAAATTTATCTTACATTTTGGGCACGCCCCTCTTGCCATTAAATCGCCAGAAGTTCCTCCTACTCTATCGACCATTTCCCAGTTCTTTTTTTTAATATGCATAGCTACAAATTTTAAGCTGTCTACGACATCTTTAGGGTCATACTCTGATTTGGAGGCAGTGAGGATTAGTTTCTTATAAGCAACATAAGGCCTAGCTTCATTTTTTAGGTCTTTTATTTCTTTTTTTAGTCTATCTATTGGTGTTAGTTCTTTTGGTTTTTTTATTTTTTCTTCTTTCATACTGTATATATATAGGATATTAGATGATTGTCAAGTGCCAGTTTTAACTAAATATCTTCCCATTCTTTTCTCGTGTTTATTACGGTTCTTCTTATGCTGTCCCGGTCTTTTTTTCTTACTTTGTGTGTGGTAGGTATTAACGGCGTATTTCACTTAGGTTTTGAGGTAGTTGTGTCTAATTTAGGAGGCCTCGTAAGAGCGGGTAAGTATCTTATTGACCCATTAATATATTGCTTACAATCGGCACCACAACTCACACATCTATATATTTCGGGAGTTAAAGAAACTAACATTGTTTCGTGAGTACACGTAGGACACACTCCTCCCGTGACTTGGGCAGTCATATTTAAGTTTTTAAAAGGTCCGTTTAGTATGTTTTTCTTTTCTTCCATACTTAGTTTTATCTCTTATAATTTTCTGTGTAAAGAACTTTAAAGCCTTGGCAAATGGATTTCTTTTACTCAAGAATGAGCTTTTTGATAGATTTTTCACCTAAATAAATCTCTGTTTCTGCTTTAGATCTGATACATTGATACTGTACATTTTTATTATATACCCTACTGGCTACTCTTTTTCCTTTAAGACATTCACTCATTGATGGCTGTATTCTATGTTCTTTAATCTCATTATTGACCAGCATTAACAAAGCTATTACTACCTCAGTCATGTGTGTTACCGTTACTTCTTACTTTGTCTTTAAGTAGATCAATTGCTTCTAAAATTTTATCTACATCTTTTTGTAGTCTATCTATATTTACTGCGTTGTGTCTTGATTCTTTAATTTCTAATTGGATATACTCAACATCACCCAGCAAACTTTCGATCAACAAAAATTGTTCTGAATCGGCCGGCAAACTTCCTAATTCACCCCGAGGCCATTTTATTGAAAACTCAACTGCTTGATCTAAATCTTTTTTCATTAAAACATTATCATTCTCTATTGAGTTGATACGTTCAATGACTCCAAAATATGCCCACACCCCGACGGCAACGGCCCCCAATATAGAGAGCAAATTTCTCATCGGCATGCTTATTGCTGTGTTATCTGATATTTTCATTTTTTTGTTTTAATAATTCTCTGTAATATTCTTGAACAGTAATTCCAAGTTTGTTAAATTTACCAGCCTCTCCACGAATTACAATGTAATGTTTTTTATCTACTCCTGGAAATTCTTTAACAAATTCTTCGTATGTGTTGTTATTCATTTTTTTCTCCTTTTCATGTAATTTTCAGAAGGTTCATAGTTCCATCGTTTACCGTGATGACCTCTTAAATCTGCATACCACATTCTTAACCGAACAATCCATTTTCTAACTGGTCTAGGCATCTTTCTTTTTCTTACCACACTTACATCTAGGTCCAGATATTTTATTAGCTATCCATTCACAAACATTATCCAACATACCAAAAAGCTTATAAAAAATTTTATCTAACATATTTTATTCATCAGACATAGGACTAGTAATAGGTTCTAATTCTTCCTGTGACTCCTCTGATATTGTTCTTGTATCTCTAGTTTCCCATTTAGTAATGATGTTACTAATCTGTTGATGAGGATAATTACGGGCTACCATATCATCACGATATTCTTTAATTTGTTCCAGTAATAATTTTTCATCGTTTGGCATTCTTAATCTCCTAATACTTCACGCTGTAAATCCTTAATATCCCATTGCTGATCCCTAACAGAATCCGTGGTTTTTCTAAGGATTTCTTCCATAGCTCTGAAGTATGCATTTACTTCCGTTACTCTAGCATTAACATTAAACATCTCCCGTGTAAACTCTTCTTTATCCTGGGCATATTTATCAAAGATTATTTGAATATCTTTGTTTAACATCATTACTTGTTGGCTATTCTTCTCAATTGTGTCTGTTAAATTAATAATATATTTAATAGATCCGAAGGTTGCAGCCAGAATAGATACCACTATAGGTACAATAATTATAAGTTTACTCTTTTGTAAGTCCATTGGTCTCCTTTAATTCCATTTGTTTTTTATGTTCTTGCTTTAATATCTCATCAAAAAGATTATCATCGGTTCGTTTTCTTTGATTATCTTTTTTCAGAAATTTCATATCCCTGCATTTTTTAGCTACGAGTTCTAACTCAGGACCCATCTCTACACTTTTATATTTTCTACAAATTTTAAGAAGTTCTATTTGTTGACGAAGTTCGTATCTATTTTCTTGTGCTTCTTTGAATTTTTTATTGCAGGTATTTCCTATTTTAAAACGAAAGTTTACCCCTACTCTATATTCGTGGTCGTCATGAGTGCTGGAGCCTCTGTCTATGTAGTCAGTGCCTCCTTGTCTATATTCAACATAAGGGGTTATATCACCAGCATTACAGTCGCGCCAGTTGTCACCAAGGTATTCGTTTTTAGAATGTGCGGGTCCGCCAAACAATGCTAGTAGAGTTAACATTAAAATAAGTAGTGCTGTAAATCTGTAATCCATCCTTATGCACTCCATTCATTTAATCCTGCTTTTTCTTTTTATTTTTTCTATTCTTTTTAAGAGATTTATTTATTATTTTTTCAACCTGTTCGACTTTAATTTTAATCTCTATCATCTCATTAGATTGTTTAAAAGTTTGAGAAAGATTCCATCCTCCTAGTGCTAGAAGTATTGCAAGCAGTGCAGTTATTAATTTATCATTTATCATTGGCAGCTTTCGCATTCTCCTGTGTCATCTATTACTAAACCACCTTCGTTTTCAAAACTTTTATCTTCTGCTCTACTGTTACACTCACAGTTGGTACATTCACCTTCCGCGTTGGGACAGTGGCACCGTTTATTACATTTTTTACAAAATCTCTCAGTCATTTTTTTTCTCAATATTATAGAAGTACCTATCGGTATCTTCTGTTTTCCATTTACCTGTGTCTTCTACATTCCAATCTGAAGTTTGAACCTTCCAATCTGGAACTTCGTCTTTTACTGTAAACGAAGGTATATCCCAAAGGATACGATTGTTAGGTTGTGCTGCATAATTTCCATCTTCGAGAGCGAGGATGTGGGCGCACTTATGTTCATGCGATATTTCAGAATGATCTGTATCTACTATATTACTCTCTGGATGTGCCCAGTCAACTGTAAAAAGATATTTGCCTGGGTGTTTTTTCTTATCTTTTCCAAAAAACTTTCCAGATTGTCCGTCTAGGATATCAAAAGAAGTAACGCTAGGATAGTAACTAAAGCAATTCCACAGCTCCAGCTCATCAAGTCTATATCGAGGAACTTCTTTTGCATCATAGCCTCTTTGAATGAACGCAGAGATGGGCAGACGATAGAATACAGCACCGTTTTCCATAATTGTATGAAAGAGTATAGGGCGCCCTGTAATCGATGATAGGCCAAATATAATGCAGTCTTCCACTTCTCCATGATGTTCTTTAAGATCGTAAAGATATTCTCTCTTGATCTGTGAATACATCACAGGAATGTTTGCATTTAGATAGGCCATGCATAAATTATTTTATTAAAGCGATTATTGCAATAACAACTACAACTATAATAACAGATTTCTGTTTATTAGCTTTAGCCCATGTTATTACTTTTTTTATATGGTTCATAGTTTTCTCCTATTTTTCTTTTATTGTACCCCAATTTTCCCCTTCTTTATAGTTAACTTTGTTATTAATTATAAGAGGAATAGCGGTTTCCATTATATCTTTTACTATTGTAGCTTCATTACTATCCTTTTTTATAGATAAACACAACTCATCGTGTATCTGTATCTGCGGTAAAATTCCCTTTTCATATAAATTTACCATAGCTTTCTTTGTCATGTCAGCTGCACCCCCTTGAATTAGTCTGTTTAAAGCTTTGTAGGTAAACGCGGATTTGTAATAACTGTCAAAGTCCTTCATATAATTATCAGCAATATGATCTTTAAATTTTTCTAACAGTTCAGCTTTAAATGCTGTCTCTGCATCTTTTTTTGTTAATATTGGGACCGGTTCATATCTGTTAATGGTATTATTCCATTCTCTATTCCGTGTTTCCCATTTATTAAATCTACAGAATCTATCCTCCAGTGTAAATAGTAATTTATGTTCTTCTGCGAACTCAATTAAAGTTTGAGATAGTTGTTTTACAAAAGGTACTGTGGCATGATAGGTAGCAAATAATTCATTTGCTTGTTCTCTCGTAAGGTCTAATTCTTTTTGTAATTTTATTTTACCCATCCCATAAAATAAGCCTAGGTTAATGGTCTTAGCCGTGGTCCGTGGTATTTTAGCCATGTTGGCTACTATCTGATGAAAGTCTGCATCGTCCTTGTTAAATTCATCTTGTAATGTCTCTGTTCCGGGTAAGCCCAACTTTAATGCGTAATGCACCACGATTCGTGGCTCCTGTTGTGAGTAATCAAATGATCCCCACGTACAACCTTCATCAGGTATAAAAAGTTCTCTCATCTTTTTACCAACCATACCTTTTGCTGGAATCTGTTGCAGGTTAGGATTAGACATAGAAAATCTTCCAGTAACCGTACCACCTTGGTCTGACCTAATTTGATTTATATCTGCATGGATTCTACCTTTGTGTACAAATCCTAATAAACCTTCAATAAAAGTATTTTTAGCTTTATCACATTCCCTTGCTTTTAAAATCATATGCAAGAAACGATTCTTGTGAGTCTTTAAATAATCTTTTGGTAATTTAGGTGTTGTAGATTCAATTATTTCTGTTTTAATTTTACCAGTTTCCTTATCGATAATCGGTTTACCTTTTTTATCTTTAAGTTTTTTAGTTCTATCTTTGGTTTTTTTGTAGTCAGTTATTTTTTGATGCTCTAATAATTTTTTAATAGAAGAAGCCGCCCATATCTGTACATCAATCTTAGTATGTTTTTTAATAATTTTAAGTAAATTATTTTTACGTTTATCTAGCCATTTTCCAAGAGTCTTCGCTTTTTCGACATCTATCTTAACGCCTTTAAACTTCATGTCAACCAGACAAGGAAATAATTTAGTTTCTAATTCAAATATTTTTCTACTTGTTTTTTCTTTAACTATGATAAACTCTCCGTTTTTATTTTTTAATTTGTTTCCACTTTCGTCTTCTTCGTATTGAGTATATAATACTTTGTCCAAATATTTTGTGTCAAATAATTTCCACAGTTTTAAAGTTAAGTTTACATCTTGTTCTGCATAATCTTTTACTAAGTGATACGGAAGTTTGTGCATGCTAGTCATAGGATCTTTTATAGTTCCATTAGACCATTTTAAAACTTTAGCTGTTAAATCATATTTATATTTAGATTCTTTTAAATAATCTTTACTAATTGAATCTAAAGAATATCTTATTCTTGTTTCATCAATAACTGATGCTGCAATCATGGTATCTAACAATTCACCTTGTGGCATCTCTCCAGTTGCCGATCTAATCCAACAAACGTCGTACATGGCGTTGTGAAAAACCTTGCGCAAACCCTTGTTTTTAAACACTTTTTCGTTCAAATAGTCCCATGTTTCTTTAGTGTTTAAATTATCAGTCATGTTATGTGCAATAGGAAAATAGAGAGATTTTTTCTCGGTAGCAATTGCTATGCCGCAAACAAACCCATCTTCTCTAACTGCTCCTAATCCTTTTGTTTTTAAATTAGGATCATATGTTTCTAAGTCAATTGCAACGGTATCTATGCCTGTTAAATCTAGATCAGTTAGTTGTGGAACTTCACACATTATTTTTCTTCCATTCGTTATAGCCTTTGGCCCATTCGGCGGACTTCCGTTCTTTCGTTTGTCTTCTTGATTCTTTATAAGATTCTTCTAATTCTTTTTTCTCTTTCTCAGCCTCTTCTAAAAAATCTTTGGGGTAATCTCGTTCAATAATCATTTCTATAAAGTGAATTGCTTTTTCTAAATCTTGTTTTTTTCCTTTCAGTCTGTGTCTTATGACATATTTTATAACGCAGCCTTCTGGATAAAGCAACTCATTTTCTATTACAAATTTACTTGGTTGAATTTTAAATTTCTGATAGTGTGATCCACCAATTTGTTTATCGTATGGTTTGTTTTTCATTTTCTCCCTAATGTTGTTTTATATTTTCCTGGGCTTTTTGCTAAAGTCCAATAGTCAAAGACTCCTCTACTATATGCTGTGTATGCTAGTCTGCAGTGAGTAAACCAATCTTTTTCTCTTCGTGTTAGAGTATGATCTACAATAACATTATCAAATGTTAGGCCTTTGACTTCATGAATATTTCCATATTTAATTTGAATCTTTTCATCAAAATCAAACCCTTTTGATAAAACTTTTTTAATATAAAGTAATTTTTCTTTTTTGGTTTTAGAAGGAACCCTGACTAAATCAAAATCTCTATGCTGTTTTGCATCCGGTTTAAAAAGTTGTTTATGTATTAACTCATCAATGGTGTAATCTTTGTCTACCCAATTATCAAAATTTAATACTTCTCCTTTTTTTAATTTGACTTTAACTTTACTTCCTGCATACTCACAGAAATGTTTTACCTGAGTACGGCTCATTGGTATACCTCTTATAAAGTCGGGCCATAGATGATGAGCTCTTAGTTCTTTTTTAGATACATGAGCTGAATTTCTAACATGTGCATACTCTAATCCATGGGAATCAAAGAATTTTTTACAACGAATATCGCCTGGAGTTCCTCTGTATGTAAATAAAAATGTTTGATTAGTATTTTTTATTTTATCTAATAAAATATCTAAATGGCTAGAGCCTTCGAAGTTAGCTAAATAATAGCCATTGCCTTTAATAACTTCACCTATATGGCCCATATTATGTTTCTCAGTGTACCTAGCCGGTGTCCATACTCTATGAGACTCGTAGTGATTCCAAATATCTAAAATAATTTCTTTGCATTTTTTATTTATAGCTTCGCTACATCGTAAACCTTCTTTTAATTCTTTATAAGGATGAGCCGCTAATTTGTGGTACTTGTCTGCATCTGATCCTGCATATTCAAATAAGGTTTGATCTGCATCACCCACTAAATAATAATGACCCTCTTTTACATTGGTGGCCATTTTTTCAATAGCTTTGGTTTGAGGGACATTACTATCCTGACATTCATCTATAATGACTGCATCAATATCTGGTTCCCTAACATCTGGATGATTAAAATCTTCAATCATATCTGTGTAATCACATTTATTATTATCTTTTTTGTATTTTTCATATATTGGAAGAAGCTCTTTGATTAATTCAATTCTATAAGGTCTATAAGCAAATTTATCGCATATTCTCCAATACTCATCATATCTCTTATACCCTCGTCCTTTAGCATCTGATCTAAATTTATATAGAGTGTGTTTGTCGACATCTGTTGAGGAATCTCTACCAAATAATCTATTTTGTATAATTAAATTCTTATGATCTTCGTATTCAAATTTGTCTTTATGTAATAATCTATTTTTACAATAGCTATGAATAGTACAGATTTTATACTTCATAGATTTTTTGGTAAACCCTCTTTCTTTCATTATAGGTAATGCTAAAATTGCATCTTTAATTTGATCAGCGGCTACATTTGTATGGGAAAGAAGAATTATTTTGTCTGGATGGTATTTAAGTAATAACTCTTTATAAAGGTCTAATATAAAACCATGAGTTTTACCCGTACCTGGTGGACCTGCAATAAATCTAGGCTCTATCTTTTTCAAAATCTATTGCCTCCGTTCCTTCAGTGAATTCCCCTTCTAGAACTATATCTTCATTTTCAATGTCGGGGTTATCTATTCTCCAAGATACAAGAGATTTTTCCTTGTAATGTCCACGTATCTTCTTCGCTTTTAATATATCTTGAATACTTAATACTAAATCAACTCTTTTTAAATTTACTTTTTGACTTTGTAAATAATCTTCAAATTTATTTAATTTAAATTCTAAATAATTGTCTGGTTTATTAAACCAAGGTAAATCGTAAACAAATAATTCTTTTTTATCGGTAAAAGCTTTCTCTTGTTTGATGTAATTAGTAAAATGTTTTACAAAGACTAAAGATTCGTTAGCGTCTTCCTCGTAGTTTTTTGCTTTTTTTCTTGTTTCAAATTTCATTCTCATGATTGTTTCAAAATCGCCACTTTTCATCTTAGGAATCCAAACCTGCGCTTGTGTTACAACAGCATCATAAAACTTTGCTTGGTTCATGAGCGTTGGTCCATTCACAATGATTGTTTTAGTAAAAGGTTTTTCTTCTAATTTACCTGTTACTTCTATCTTGTATCTGTCTTGACCATATTCAATAATGTCTCCAATAGATTCATCTGCAATTACTTTAACATCGGCTAAAGATTTGTCTTCTGCTCCAATCCAACTAAATAAATGGGCAATTGTTTTTACTGAACACTCGAGTATTTCAGCGAGTTTAGGCATTCCAAAATTTCTATTTGCTCCTCTTCCTGTTGTGCCTTTAGATTTTCTACTTTCAGCTTCGTCATCATTAGCTGCTACTGCAATATTATAAATAAAATCATTAATTTCGTCATCCTTCCACTTAGTTTGCTTAACTAATACTCCCGCTATAGCGGTACAATATTCATCTCTTGAACCTTTGGGTGCATACAAAATACAAAGTGCTGTTGATAAGGCGATCTTTCTTATGTCCTTATTTAAATCTCCTGAGTATTCCTTTATACTATTATAATGTTCCCATTTTACATGTTCAGGATCTTTACTATGTAATGATCCAGGTACGATAGTGTAGTATTGATGTCCACTTCTTATTTCACAAAGTGTTGCTCCATGAATAGCATGTTCATAATATTTTATTAAATCTTTTGGTAAAGAAAAAGCTGCTTTTTCTAATTGACCTTTCCACCAATAATGACTTTTAGGATTACTTGGTCTGCCTGATATAGCTTCACAAGTTGTTATATATTTATCTACAAATCTTTTAGCAATTCTATTATCGATATCTAAATCAACTACTCCATCTAGTCTTAATGCAATTTCGCAATCTGAATATTTCTGTTTCCATTCTTCTTTCGTTATCTTTAAATTCAGGCCTGACCATGATTTTATTTCAGGTGTACCATGCTTACATGGAATGATCGTATAACCAAGCTCATACCAATTCTCATAAGTGGTCGGACCACCATTAATTTTTTTAACATCAATCATAATTTTTATGGGCGCTTCCACTCTCGCTTTCACGCCCACTCCTAGGAACTATAAATTGATTGTTTTTTTAGTTGCTTCTTGAGTTTCAGGTTTAACTTTCACCAA